>ERZ827186.344-NODE-344-length-59410-cov-4.827529_pt1 | contig 59410 bp, 51 predicted proteins | sample MGYA00519918_ERZ827186 | MGnify/ENA primary metagenome ERZ827186 (study PRJEB31778, sample SAMEA3449275) | human gut metagenome | biome: human gut; feature: human-associated habitat; material: faeces | place: United Kingdom | collected 2010/2012 ...
CCCCTGCCATGCCACCCAAAAAGGCCACCGGCACAAACACAGCCGAGAGTACCAAAACAATAGCCACCAAGGCGCCTGCCACTTCTTTCATGGCGCGCTTGGCTGCCGTTCTGGCCGATACCCCCTCTGAGACCATAATACGTTCAACGTTTTCCAGCACCACAATGGCGTCGTCCACCACGATACCGATGGCAAGCGTCATGGCAAAAAGCGTGAGCGTATTAAGTGAAAAGTCAAAAGCCCACAGCCCCACCATCGTACCGATCAGTGATACCGGTACGGCAATCATGGGAATTAATGTGGCGCGCCAACTTTGCAAAAACACATACACTACGAGCAGCACCAATAGACCGGCTTCAATCAAGGTCTTACCCACTTCGCTTAACGAAGCCGAGACGAAAATCGTCGTATCGTCGGTTACCGTGTGGGTGATACGGCCTTTGGGATAATGTTGCGCTAATTCTGCAATACGCTCTTTGACAAGCTCAGCCGTACTCATGGCGTTAGCGCCCGTCTGCAGATAAACGGCTACCGTAATAGCGGGTTCATTGTTTAAAAGATTGTATGAATCGTAGCTTCGCTTACCCACCTCCACCCGGGCGATATCCTTTAAGCGAATAATGCCCTCGGGGCCATCTGAGCGAATCGTGATGTTGCCGAACTCTTCAGCCGTCAGGAGTTGACCTTCGGTGGTCACCGTGTAAAAAAGCTGTTGCTCGGGCGTTGTGGGTGCGGCGCCCACGCGACCGGCTGCATACTGATAGTTCTGAATATCAACGGCATTTTCCACATCACCCACTGTGACGCCCAAAAGCGCCATCTTGTCGGGATTGAGCCAAATGCGCATAGCGCCTTGCACGTTACCGAAGATGCTCACGTCGCCCACGCCCGGGATACGCTTTAAGTCATCGACGATATTAAGCGTGGCGTAGTCAGCCATCTGCGTAGGGTTCATCGAGCGGTCGGGTGACGTCAACGCCATCATCAAAAGCGTTTCTTCCGAGCGCTTTCTCACCGTGACGCCGTTTTGCCGCACGGACTCCGGCAGTCGTCTTTCAGCCGTTCTCACACGGTTATTGATTTCAAGCATGGCATCGTTGGGATCGATGCCCACTTCAAAGGTACAGGAAATGCGCACATCGCCATTGGAGCGAAGGGAAGTCGTGTAGTACTGCAACCCTTCAATGCCCGAGAGCTGATCTTCGATCGGTGCAGCAATCGTACGAGCCAGAGTCTGAGCATCGGCTCCTTCGTAGCTTGTCGAAATCGAGACACTCGGAGGCGAAATATCCGGGTATTGAGAAAGCGGCAGAATGCGCACGGCCACAAGCCCCGCGAGCACGATCAGAATCGACATCACAGAGGCCAAAATCGGACGACGGATACACAATTGAGACAGCATCTTGATCCCCGATTACGGTTTGGCAGACTCTGATTGCGGTTGCGGCTGATCAGAGGGCGTTTTTTCAGTGACGCGAATACCGTCTCTGAGGCGCAAAATCTGGTTGGTAATCACTTTGTCTCCGGGATTGAGGCCCTTCGTGACAATCCAATCTTTGCCTTCCCAATTGCCGAGTTCCACCCCGCGCTCCTGGGCGGTTCCGTCCTGTATCACGTAAACGGCATACGTTCCGTCAGACTTTTGTCTGACAACCCCTTGGGGCACAAGGTAGGCGTTTTGATATTCGCCCAACATCAATCGGACCTGCACGTACTGACCTGGTAATAATTTATCGGTAGCCGGCAACACTGCACGAAGCCGCAATGTACCGCGGGCGGCATCAACCTGCTGGCTGATAAAGTCGAGTTTGGCCGGTAAAAATTCTGTTGAGTCCGGTAAAAACACCCGCACGAGATTATCTTTTTTAAGTACGGCTCCTTGAAGCGCTTTATCGCCGATTGCAAAAGAGACGCGAAGCGACTGAGGTTGGGTAATGGAAGTTAAAAGCGTGGTTCCGGCAGTAATCAGAGAGCCCACATTGACTTCACTTTTACCGGCGATTCCGTCAACGGGAGCCGGTACCATGGCGTGCGAGAGATCAATCCGGGCGTTTTCCTCTTGGGCTTGCGCAAGAGCCAGCGCACTTTTGGCAATGCCCAAGGCACTTTGGGCATCGTCGTACTCCTGGCGGCTCACGGCGTTGACTTTAATTAACTCCGAAGCACGTTTGGCATCACGCCGGGCTTTGATGAGTTCTGTCTTAGCCTGTTGAGTCTGGGCTTTGGCTTGTCTGAGTTGCGCTTCATAGGGATCTTTTTCAATTTCAAACAAGGTTTGGCCGGCTTTCACCACTTCCCCTTCTTTGAAATTAAGCTTACGAAGAACACCCGAGACCTGAGCACGAACCTCTACTTCTTCAGCCCCTTCGGTTTGCCCGAACGTATCTATCCAACGTATGGCCGTGGTGGGCACTGCTGTCATTGTCGCCACCTCTACTGGAGGTCTTTCGGTGGTGGTTTTCTTCTCACCGCACCCCGCCAACGTGAGCGCGGCCATAACAGATATCACTACAACAGACTTCAAATGCATTCTTGAGAACCGATTTCATTAATTGATTTTATTAATGTTACCTTAAGGATTTCGTTCTCACATTAGGATAAATACAGTCTGAAGGACCCGATTTTGTAACAAATAGTGCTTTTTAACCGTTTTTTGACTCTTTCTGATCTTAAGCGAATTTTTTTGACAAAGATTTAATCTGCGGGTTGCTCAGTATTAGCTTCGGTTTTCCAAACCAAATTGCCTTTACTTTCTTTATCAATCGCTTGAAGTGTTTTCAAATGCAGTGCCTCTTCCTCAGCGCTCGCTTTGACCACACGAAGCTTGCTGACATCAGGCATCGGCGGCAGACTCTTCATGTCAACCGAGGAGATATCGAGCGACTCCTGGCCTCGGGTCATGGCCAAATAAACCTGAGCGAGAAGCTTGGCGTCAATTAAGGCACCGTGAAGCGTACGGTCGGTATTGTTAATCCCATAGGCTGAGCACAATGCGTCCAAACTCACGCGCTGCCCCGGACGAAGTGATTTGGCTAAGGGAAGCGTATCCAACACACCTTCGCAGTAGTCGGTTATCGGGCCCTTGCCCAGGCGCGCCAATTCCATGTTGAGGTAGGCCACGTCAAACGCAGCGTTATGAATGATGAGCTGACTGCCTTTAATGAAGGCCAGAAAATCGTCCACAATATCAATAAAGTAAGGCTTACCCTTTAACTTATCCCACGTGTAGCCGTGAACTTTGGCAGCGCCCTCTTCAACCTCTCGCTCCGGGTCAATGAGTTTGTAGAACGTTCTTTTCGTAATGGAGCGGCCGACAATTTCCACACAACCGATGGAAATCAAGCGGTTTCCTGCTTCAATATCCATACCGGTCGTTTCGGTATCAAGTGCCACCTGACGGTGATATGTTTGAGCCATTTTCAAAAAATCCTTTTTTAACGAGGAACACCGCGATTGGCCAATTCATCAGCTTTTTCATTGCCGGGTTCACCTGCGTGTCCCTTTACCCAGCGCCACTCAATATCGTGAGAGCTCACCAATTCATCGAGCTTTTGCCACAATTCGACATTTTTCACGGGTTTGCCGGCTGCAGTCTTCCAACCCCGACGTTTCCAATTGGGCATCCATTCAAGAATACCGTTTTTAACGTATTGACTGTCTAAGTGTAAAACCATCGGAACAGGGCGTTTGACGGCCGACAACGCTTCGATCACGGCCGTTAATTCCATCTGATTGTTGGTGGTTTCTCTCTCGCCGCCGCAGAGTTCAAGCGTTTTCTCACCCCACACAAGGTAAGCGCCCCAACCGCCCGGGCCGGGATTGCCTTTGCACGCGCCGTCTGTCCACAGGTGTAATTTACGTTCTTTATCCATGGGTATGTCTTTTGTTGAAAAGACGTATTGTAGCCATTAGAAAATCAGGTTTGCGTCTATGCATGGTAGGGCATCACTGTTGAACCTGATTTCTTGTAGCGACCGTCTGTCCGCCCCAACCTTTTTTGAGCATAGCGCCCTGCGGCATGAGTTTACCGATGAGGCTCGGTTTTTCTTCTTTTTTGATGGCGCTCAGCATATAGACATTAGACAGAGCAGGCCACCAGCGATCCCCTGCTTTCTCGCACCACCCCCATCGGGCAAGCTTCTGAGGATTGTCACTCAATGAAGGGCAGTACACACCGAAGCGTCCCCGATCCACAATGGCATGGGGCTGACACTGACTTTTGACCTCTGCCACACTCAAGGGCTTGAAATGAATGTCTGCGCTGAGGTTAATAAGTTTGTCTTTTTTGCGAACGCACCACGGTCCCCAAGGGTTAAAACTTAAGACAATGAGACGGCCCTCGGGAGCCAAAACTCGGAAAATCTCATTGAAAAATTGTCCGGAATCGGTCACCCATTCGCTTGCGTGAGCGCAGACGACCAAATCAAAGCTTGCTTCTCTGAAAGGAAGGTTCTCGTAATTGAGGCGAAGTTTTGCACACTCGCCGACATTGTCGGGAAATGAGCGTTGCACTGCCAAAATCCGGCTCTCATGCGGCGCATTTCTCAAGAGCGACCCGTAAGGCGCCCCTAGCTGCAGGGCGTTGTCGCCCGAGCACTCAGCAAGCAGTGCATCCATCTGTGCCGCCTCCCAGCGACGCACCAAGAGGCCTGCGGCCGTACTAAAAAAATTCGAAAGCAACGGCATGGTTAAAATCCAAAACTCTTACTCCGAAAGTTACTTCAACTGAGAGTCTGAGTCAAACATTTTGTTTTTTCGACTCTACAATTAGAGAAGTGTTTTCATTTCTTTCGACTATGCTCACACGCAGAATTTTTTCATTGGCTTTAGCCGCTCTGAGTACGCCCGCACTGGCCCGCCCCAGGAGCACGAAAATAGTCGTGCCCTATCCGGCAGGCGGCCCCCTTGATGCAGCCGCGCGTATTCTGGCCGAAGCATTAAAGAAAACTCACGGACGCGTGATTGTGGATAATCGCCCGGGCGCGGCCGGTGCCCGAGGCATGTTGGAAGTCAAAGCGGCCGATGCTGACGGCAAAACACTGGCAATCGGGGCGCTCGCCACTTTAGTGGTCAATCCCCTTTTATTTGACGATTTACCCTACCGGCCGCAAGACTTTGCGCCCGTTTGTCTTTTAAGTGACGCCCCCAATGTACTTGTCATGACCGAAAAAACCATGGCAAAAATCGGTATCAACAATGCAGCTGACCTCTTTGACTACATTAAGGCCAACCCTGGGAAACTTAATTGCGCCTCGGGCGGCACGGGCTCAGCCGGCCACATTGTCAATGCCATTCTTGCCTCGCAGTCTCTGAATACCACGCACGTACCCTATGCGGGAGCGATGGCAGCTCAACTTTCCGTTCTCTCGGGTGAGACGGATCTGATGTTTGATAATTTCGGCAGCGCCCGAGCGGCCATCGCAGACGGCAGACTTCGAGTGCTCGCTCAAACACAAGGCGAAGCGTTGCCTGAAATAAAAGCTCCAACCTTAAAGTCACTTGGCATTGACTGTGATGTCTCCACTTGGTTCGGCTTAGTCGCTCCCAAGTCAACACCTGAAAAAGTCAGAGAAGACATTTTCCTTGAAATTCAAAAAATCTTAAGCGACGCGAAAACCCGCGAGCGGTTTGAACGCTCGGCCGGTCCCGTCAGACTTTTAGACCACCGAGCCTTTGCAAAATGGATTGAGTCGGAGCAGGTAAAATACCTCTCGTTTCTCAAAACGCTTCGTATTTAACCGATGTTTAATGCTCGTCTGTCCCGCGACACAATCGGGGGATTATTTTTTGCTGCGATTGGCTTGAGCTTTGTTCTGGCCGGCAGCGACTTACCCATGGGAGAAGCTTCTCGCATGGCTTCGGGCTACTTCCCGAGGCTTTTGGGCTATGCCCTGATCTTTTTAGGTTTACTCATCAGTCTCAAAGGAACTTTTTCAAAAAAGCGTCCTCATGAAGTGATCTACCGCTTTGCCCTCAAAGAAGTCCTGATTTTGACGACAGCGCTTTTACTTTTTGCCTTCCTGCTTGAACCCGCCGGCCTTCTGGCTTCACTTTCCCTGTTGGTTTTTATTTCATCATTTGCTTGGCAGGAGCGCACCATTAAAGAAGCACTCGCATTAACGCTGGTGATCGATCTTTTGATGATCGCTATCTTTGTGGGAGGCATCGGTTTGGAAATTAACCTCTGGCCTCAAGGGTGGTAAGCGTGACCGACCTCATCAACCACCTTCTCATCGGTTTTCAAACCGCTCTGACGCTTGCCAATGTCGGCTACTGCTTTTTAGGGGTACTGATCGGCACATTGGTGGGAGTCCTCCCGGGACTGGGACCCGTGGCGACTCTTGCGCTTTTGCTGCCGCTTACTTACGCCCTTGACCCGACTGCTGCCGTGATCATGCTTGCAGGCATCTATTACGGCAGCCAATACGGAGGCTCCACCACCGCTATTCTTATGAACATTCCCGGAGAAGCGGCCTCTCTTGTTACCTGCATTGACGGTCATCAATTAGCACGCAAAGGTCGTGCGGGCAGTGCACTGGGCGTGGCGGCGCTTGCAAGTTTTGCCGCCGGCTGCGTAGCCACGCTTTTGATTGCCATGGCAAGCCCCGTACTTTCCGAGGTCGCACTTTATTTCGGTGCCGCTGAATACTTCAGCCTTATGGTACTGGGTTTAGTCGGCGCCGTTGCGCTTTCCAACGGCGACATCTTAAAGGCCATTGCCATGGTCATCACCGGACTTTTATTAGGATTGGTGGGCACCGACATCAATACCGGGGAGCTGCGCTTCACGCTCGATACACTTACTCTTCAGGACGGAATTGACTTTGCCGTGATTTCCATGGGGTTTTACGGCGTGGCTGAAATCGTTAAAAACCTGCAGGTCATGGTCGCAAGCCCTTCTTATCACACCATACCCATTTCGTCACCTTGGCCCGATAAAAAAGACCTTACCGAAAGCGCGGGCGCCATGGCTCGCGGCACGGTTTTAGGTAGTCTCCTGGGACTTTTACCGGGGGGCGGCGCCATGCTTTCTTCTTTTGCGGCCTACACGGTTGAAAAACGAATCAAAAAAGACAACGAACCCAAGGTCGGAGAAGGTAACATTCGTGCAGTAGCGGGGCCGGAGGCCGCCAATAACGCAGGCGCCCAAACCAGTTTCATTCCCATGCTCACGTTAGGGGTTCCGTCCAATGCTGTGATGGCCCTTTTGATGGGCGCCTTGATCATTCAAAACATCACCCCGGGCCCGCAAGTCATGCACACCAATCCGGAGCTTTTCTGGGGACTGATCGTTTCCATGTGGATCGGAAACCTCTTTTTGGTGGTTTTAAATCTGCCGCTTGCAGGCCTTTGGGTACAGATGCTTAAAATCCCCTACCGCCTTTTGTATCCTGCCATTATCGCTGTCTGTGCAATCGGGGTTTATTCCATCAATTACAACGTCTACGATATTGTGTTAATGAGTGCCTTTGCGATTTTGGGGTATGTCTTTTACCAACTTCGTTGTGAACCTGCTCCCCTTATCCTCGGATTTGTTCTCGGCCCGATGATGGAAGAAAACCTCAGGCGCGCCATGCTCCTGTCCAGAGGGGACCCTTCCGTATTCCTAACAAGTCCCATTTCTGCGGTATTGCTCGCTATCGCGTGCATTCTTTTATTGGTCACGGTTTTACCTCAGTGGCAAAAGACCAGACAGACTGTTTTTAACGAAGACTGACGCCTGAAATTAAAAATCTTGGGACATTTCTTACTTTTTGTTTTTTGAAGAACACTTCAAAATATTAATTCCTCACACCTTAAAACTATAAAAATCTCCGTTATAAACGGCTAAAAATATCGAAAATTAGCATACTGTAACGGAGATTTTTATCACCATTGTCATAAAAGACTCTCAATTTCAAATTTTGAGCGAAATTTTATGGATTTTCTTAATTTGAATAAAAATTCATGATATTTCTGCAAATTGAATAAAATATTTATAAATATTTTAAAAATTAACTTTTTTTGAGTTGTCTATGATTTTTTCAATCGATTTTCAGTCAAATGACAAAAAAATTGGATACAGCTTTTTGAAGTCTAAACTGCAATTAGCTGTTTTTGAGCCGAAGGTTGCCGCTGAACTGAGTGAATCCGTCACCAGTTTGATCCGCAAAGATGCCATATTGCTAGTCCCGAGTCGATATCGACTGCAACCGGACGATTTGGTCGGACATGTCCTTTTTGCCCTCAAACACGAAGGCATTAATTTGCAGATATTGTCTGAGGCGTTGCGTCACATCTCAGAAGAATCACTATTAAATTCCATCAGTTCAAAACTGTCCGGGAGTTATCAGCGGAAATTGGGCTATTTATGGGAATTTTTCAATGGCAAAGAACTGCCCGTCACGATTCCCGCCAATACTCGCTATATCAAACTATTTAATGAGAATCGATATGTCACCGGCTGCGGAATTAAAAATACGAAGTGGCGTGTTATTTTCAACGGATTGGGCAATTTACATTATTGTCCGACGGTGGAAAAAACTGAAAAAATTCAAGCTGCCCTAGAAAATAACGTGTTGGATCGCGTGCGGGATTATTTGACTCAAATCGGCAGAGTCAATGCTGATCGCGCTCTGCAGTGGGCCTATTTAAGTGAAACGGAAAGCAATTATGCAATCGAAGGCGAAAAGCCTGACATGAGCAAATCTGAACGCTTTGTCAGACTGTTAGAGCACGCCCATGACAATACTCCATTAACAGAAGACTATCTGTGTGACCTCCAGAATCAGGTCATTTCCAATCCTTTCGATATGGCCTTTTCCTATCGCACGGAACAAAATTGGCTCTCAAACGGCGGACGTGGTGCCCTGGGCGTCTCCTACGTTCCCCCGAGTCCGGAATGCCTGGAAGACTTAATGGCCGCGTTCTTAGATATGGCCAATCAACTTCCGAAACAAGTCGACCCTGTTATTGCGGCTTCTGTTACGTCTTTTGGATTCGTGTTTTTGCATCCGTTTATGGATGGAAACGGCAGACTTTCGCGCTTTCTCTTTCATCGGCAACTGTGTTCGTCCGGGCAATTGCAAAAAGGGCAGTTGTTGCCCGTCTCAGTTGCAATGAAATCGTCGGAAGAAAAATACCTGAACACATTGGAAGAATTCTCAAAACCCAGTCGAGCTTTGTGGTCAGTCATGTGGATCGGCGATCATGACTACGACTTTCGATTCAAAGGAAGTCCGGCGATCTACCGCTACTGGGACGCAACTTCCTGCGCAGAATTCGGGCTGGAAATGGCACAAGAAGCGTTGGACAAACACCTGCGCCAAGAGGTTAACTACTTAATGTGTTTCGACGAAATTCATCGGGCGGTGAGTCAAAGGTACGACATTCGAGAAACGATCCTGCACCACCTGATTAACAGATGTTTGGATCTGAACGGCATCGTCTCCAAAAATCTTCGGAAACGCTACGCAGATCGAGTAGAAAGCGGTATTTTTGATTTTGTTGAAAAAGTCACGAAAGAAGCACTTGTGCGGCACGCCGAATGAGCGAAAGACAGTGCGCCGCCAGGCGCACGAAAACAAAAAAGGAACCTGAAACCAGATTCCTTTTTCAAAAATTTTGGTAGGCACGATTGGACTCGAACCAACGACCCCCACCATGTCAAGGTGATGCTCTAACCAACTGAGCTACGTGCCTGTTGCGAGTTGCGTATATTATCAGAGGATTTCTAACTTTGCAAGCCCTACAACAAAAATTTTTCTTTTTTCGATGTTGGTCCGCTATGTCAACCTATATCTTTGTGAGTTTTGCCAAGGACAACAACAATTCTTTTGTTCCGACCTCATCAAACTGAACCCGAATCCGGGCATCGTTACCCAGTCCGGTCAACCCCACAACCGATCCCTCACCAAAGCGCGCGTGGTGCACGCGATTGCCGATTGAAAAGCCCTTGAATTCGGCTTTGGCTGCCATTTTCTTCACGGCCGGATCCATCTTCGCGCGGGCAAAACCCGTGCCGGCGCTGTACGTGCCTCGGCTAAAACCTGAAGAGGATCCGTAGCGCGAAGAGCCGTATCCGCCCGAGCGATAACCGCTTGATCGTCTTGATGAGCGAGAAGATGAATAGCCGTCGTCCCAACTTAAGGACTGGTCCTCATCTTCAATGGCCATCGAACGTCTGCGATCGTAAAGGAAGAGCAGATGCTCCTCATCAATTTCATTTAAAAATTGACTCGGACCAGAGTCCATGTATTGACCGCGAAGCATTCGCGACAAGGCAAAGGTCAGGTGAAGATTTTTTCTTGCTCGCGTAATGGCCACGTACATAAGGCGCCGCTCTTCAGCCATGCCTTTAGGATCATTAGCACTGTTGGCATGCGGGAAAAGGCCTTCTTCCAGTCCGGTGATAAAGACCACGTCAAATTCCAAGCCCTTAGCCGCATGCACGGTCATCAATTGAACGGCTTCTTCGCCTTTCTGAGCTTGATTGTCTCCCGCCTCAAGCGCCGCATGAGACAAAAAGCCCGCAAGAGAGGTCATCTCATCGTCTGCCCCATCGGCCTCTACCTCATCGCTTCGGGCATCGACGCTGATTCCTTCTTCTTTGAGATAGGCCTGAGCCGCACTTTGCAATTCTTCCAAGTTCTCAAGCCGCTCCTGACCCTCTCTCTCTTTTTTGTATTGATCGGTAAGGCCTGAACGATCCACCACCGCCGCAATCATTTCCGGTAATGGCAAACACGAGTACTCAAAGCGCATGGCATCAATGAGTTCGGTAAAGGCGCGAAGCTTGGTGCCGGCAGCACCCTCTAGAGTCTGCGCAGCTTCATAAAGACTCACATTGGCCTCAATAGCTTTTTGCTGCAGGGTCTCCACGCTCTTGGCGCCGATCCCTCGCATCGGGAAATTCACTACGCGTAAAAAGGCCGTGTCATCCTTGGGATTTTCAATCAAACGCAAATAGGCCAAGGCGTGTTTGATTTCAGCGCGGTCAAAAAAGCGAAGGCCACCATACACGCGATAGGGAATACCGGAAGCCACTAAGGTTTGTTCAATGATCCGACTTTGTGCATTGGAGCGATACAAAATAGCGATTTCATGCTTTTTCACGCCGCGGGCAATCGCTTCTCGAATTTCCTGCACGCAGTACTGTGCCTCGTCGCGATCGTCGCTTGCGCGGAAAACGCGTATGCGCTCCCCGTCGCCGGAATCGGTCCACAAGTCTTTGCCTAAACGGTCATCGTTGTGAGCGATCAACTCATTGGCGGCATTCAGAATGTGACCGAAAGAGCGGTAATTCTGCTCAAGTTTAATGAGGTGGCGAATCTGAAAGTCTCTCTGAAAATCAGTCATATTGCCAACGTGCGCACCTCGGAAGGCGTAAATCGACTGGTCATCATCGCCCACAGCAAACACGCAGTTGCCGTCAAACTCACGAACACCGGCAGGCGAAAAGCCTCCGAGAAGCTTTAACCACTTATATTGCAGACGGTTCGTGTCCTGAAACTCGTCAACCAAAATAAAACGGAAACGATCCTGATAGTGACGGCGGATGAGTTCATTTCGTGCCAACAACTCATAACTTCTTAAAAGCAACTCACCGAAATCGGCCACGCCCTCGCGCTCGCACTGCTCTTCATAGAGTTTGTAGATTTTGGCGAAATTTTCCTTTTTGCCGAATTCGGCAGTCATGTCTTTAGCGCGCAGCCCCTCTTCTTTAGCGCTGCCGATATAGTTTTGCACATCACGAGGCGGATACTCATCGGCGCTGATCCCGTGCGCTTTCATCAGGCGCTTAATGGCCGAGAGCTGATCGGTCTGATCGAGAATCTGAAACGTTTGCGGCAAACCTGCTTCCTTGTAGTGCTTACGCAAAAGGCGGTTACACAAGCCGTGGAAAGTCCCCACCCACATGCCGCGTGTATTCACAGGAATTGAGGCCTGAATACGGGTGAGCATTTCTTTAGCGGCCTTATTGGTAAAAGTGACCGCAAGAATTTCCATGGGGCTTGCCATACGCTCTTCAATGAGCCAAGCAATGCGAGTGGTCAATACTCGCGTCTTGCCGGAACCGGCACCGGCCAGAATCAAAGCACTTTGAGCCGGCAGCGTTACAGCTGATTTTTGTTCGGGATTGAGTTTGTCAATAAAGCTCACCATTTCAAATTCGCCACTATCAAAGAAAAGGCACTATTGTGCCAAAAAAGAGCAGAAAAAATCTCAAAGACCTACGCTTTGCCGCCACTCAAAAAAAGTCTGCACCCGCCGGTCTTTTTCTGACACGGTTAATTCACCGACTTCAGGCCAGCGGATACCCAAATTGGCATCGCTAAACAAAATTCCCGCTTCATCGTCCGGGTAGTAAAAATCCGTGCAGCGGTAGAAAACACGCGCTACAGGCGACAACGTCAAAAAACCGTGCGCCATACCTTCAGGGATATAGACTTGGCTGAGATCATCGGCTGAGAGGCTGACCGTATACACACGTCCGAATGTTTTCGAGCTCGGCCGTAAATCCAAGGCCACATCGAAAATTTCGCCTTCGAGCACCGTGATGAGTTTGCCTTGCGGGTGCTTTTTTTGAAAATGCAATCCTCTGAGCGTTCCTTTTTTGGATACAGAAAAATTGTCCTGCACAAAAGATAATTCCGGCCACAGATCCTCGTAGCGCGCAGCCTGCCACAACTCGGCAAAAAGCCCCCGATCATCACGATGCACCTCGGGGAAAATACGCAACAATCCCTCAAAGTCCGTTTTTTCAATTCGCATGGTTATTTTCCGTATCGTTTGGTCCATTCGGGATAGCAACCGGACTTCACACTATTGAGCCACTCATCGTTTTCCAAATACCAGTAAAGCGTTTTGTGCAGCCCGTCAATTAATCTCACACTCGGTTTAAAGTCAAGTGCAGCCGCGCTCTCACGGCTATCCATCGCATAGCGGAAATCGTGCCCCGGGCGGTCGTTCACAAAAGTAATCGCTTCTTCAAAGGGGAGCAGTCCCGGGCAGGCCGAATCCATCAACGTACACAAGGCTCGGACGAGTTTAATGTTGGGCACTTCTTCTCCCGTGCCGATATTGTAGGTGCGACCGGCCTCGCCTTTTTCCACGATCTTTAAAAGTGCCCGGGCATGATCGGTCACGTACATCCATTCGCGGATATTCTGCCCGTCGCCGTAAACGGGAAGCGTCAATCCGCTTCGGGCCCGATCGATCATCAAGGGTAAAAGTTTTTCCGGGTATTGACGAGGACCGTAGTTATTGCAGGCATGCTCAACCACCGTAGGAAAGCCGAATGTGCGCCAGTAACTCAGAGCAATCATTTCGCCAGCCGCTTTACTTGCCGCATAGGGACTGCTGGGGCGATAGGGGCTTTGTAGTGAAAAAGGTGCATCACCGGCGTTAAGCGACCCGTACACTTCATCGGTGGAGACATAAATAAAGCGAAAACGCTCTTTTTTCTCCCCGCGAAGCGCCTTCCAGTATTGACGACACACTTCCAAAAGACGTTGAGTGGCCGTTACGTTGTTATCGACAAAACACTGGGGATCGTCAATAGAGCGGTCTACATGCGTTTGGGCTGCCAGATGCACCACCACATGAGGTTTGAAGCTTTTAAGAGCCTGCGCCATCGCTTGGGCATCTCCCACATCGGCTTGAATAAATCGATGGCTTTTATTGTCTAGAGCTTTTTGCAGATTTAAGAGATTGCCGCAATAGTCAAGTTTATCGACTGTAAGAACCGAGTACCCGCAGGCTAGAGCCGCATCCACAAAGTGCGAACCGATAAACCCTGCTCCGCCCGTTACCAATATTTTTTCTTTTTGTTTAGCCATCTCTGAAAAGCCGTCTGTTGTGTCGAAAAAATTAATCCGTAGACTCTTTCGGATTGTATTACACTCAGGGTAGCGGAGCGAGAAATTTCGAACCGTTGGGTTTGTGTGTGCTCGCAAGTTTTTAAGTGTTTTTGATGAAGAGGTACGATTGATGAGTCAAAAGAAAACTCTCGGTATCGTGGCGGGTTTAAACCGCCGCGCCGCCATGGAAGTGAAGACCCGCCTATTGGCTTTGGGCGACGATGACGTAAGCGTCATCATGACCGAAGACAATTTCAAAATCGATCCCAATCCGGTCTTTGCTGTCAGCGACAGAAAGATCTTTATTTTCAATGAAGCCGAATTGCTCGCGGAAATGGGTGCCGATCTGATTCTCGTGCCCGATTTCAAGTGTGGCTCCTACATCCATGAAATCCAGCGCGAAATTCAAACGCCGATTCTGGATATGAAAGCTGCTTTGATGAGCCAAATGGGCGAAAAGGCCCCTGTCATGGGTGTGTTGGATGCGGGCAATGCCGGTGACTGCGCCACCGGTGCCTGTGAACTGTCCTCTCACTTAAAGATGGTCTTGCCCACCGAGGAGGAGAACAAAGCGCTCGATGTTTTGCGTGAAAAGATTCGTGCCGAAGGGGCAAGCGATGAAGCTGCCCAAGAACTCGCAGCCATCTGCCGTCGCTTAATTGAAAGCGGCGCTGAAGTCATCATCCCCAACTGCACGCAGTTTGCCATCAATACGCCCGCCCTCCAGGAGATGGGTTTACCCGTCATGGACGTTTTTGAAGCCTTTGCCAAGGCGGCGCTTGCCCACAGCACGGAAAAACTTCCCAAACCCTTTAAGCTGGGTTTGATCGGCGGTTTGGGACCGGCCGCCACGGTTGACCTCTATGACAAGATCGTGAAGGCTACGCCCGCAAAGACCGACCAGGAACACTTCAAGGTCGTAATCGAACAAAATCCGCAGATTGATGACCGTACGGCCTGCCTCTTAAACGGCGGCCCTGATCCTACAATCGCCATGTATAACTGTGCCAAGCGCCTGCAAAAGGACGGCTGCGACTACATCATCATTCCTTGCAACACGGCGCACGCCTTCTTGCCTCGTCTGCTTCGCCACTTAGACGTTCCCTTTATCGACATGCAGCAAACCATGCTCGATGAAATTCAGGCCAAGTTCGGTAAAGACGCCCGAGTGGGCCTCATGGCCACAAGCGGCACCATTGCTACAGGTATCTATGGTCAGAAAGCCGACAAGATGGGCATGAAGATGTTTACGCCTGACGAAGACCATCAGGCCAGCGTCATGAAAGCCATCTACGGTCCCAAAGGTGCTAAGGCCGGCTACACAACGGGCGAATGCTACGATGATCTGTATCGCGGAGCCGAGTACCTTGTGAAGACTTACGACTGCAACGTGCTCATTTTGGGCTGCACGGAATTGCCCTTGATCTTCCATGAACAGGACGATTTTGAAGTGGCGGGTAAAAAGGTCGCCATCGTTGACCCGACAGCCACGCTTGCCCGTAAGTGCGTGCAGATTGCCGAAGCCACCATTAAAGAACGTGGCGTTCGTTAATCACCGGGCATAGTTTCAAGCGCTTGAGCACAAAAAAGCTCGAGCGCTTTCTCTATCAAGGAGCCGAAAATGGGAAAGATTTACGAAAAGTGCGAAGCCAAAACGGTTGCGTTTATCGGTTTGGGCACCATGGGCTATCCGATGGCAGGACACCTTGCGCAGGCCGGCCACCGCGTGACGGTTTATAACCGCACGGGTGCCAAAGCTCAAAAATGGGTAACTGAGTACACGGGAAAAGCTGCAGCAACCCCGAAAGAGGCGGCTCAAGGGGCTGATTATGTGTTTACCTGTGTAGGCAACGACGATGACCTCAGAAGTGTGCTTTTGGGTGAAACGGGCGCCTTTGCCGGCATGAAAAAGGGTGCTGTTTTAGTTGACTGCACGACCGACAGCGCTCAAGTGGCCCGTGAAATGGCAGACAAAGCCCGCGAGTTGGGGCTCGACTTCATGGACGCACCGGTCTCAGGCGGTCAGGCCGGAGCCATCAACGGCGTCCTTACCGTGATGTGCGGAGCCGATGAAAAAACCTTTGATGCGGCTCGCCCCACCGTTATGGCGTTTGCGCAAGCCGTGACCCGCATTGGCGAAGTAGGCTGCGGGCAACTCGCAAAGATGTGCAATCAAATTTGCATCGCCGGTATTGTTCAGTCACTATCCGAATCCATCGCTTTCGGACTTAATGCCGGACTGGATATGAAACTCGTGCTTGATGTGATCGGCAAAGGCGCTGCGCAGAGCTGGCAGATGGATAACCGTGGCGGCACGATGATTGACGGGCAATTTAATTTCGGTTTTGCCATCGATTGGATGCGAAAAGATCTGGGGCTATGCCTGGCTGAAGCCAAGAAAAACGGTTCAAGCCTGCCCACGGTTGCCTTAATTGATCAGTTCTACGGTGAACTTCAAGCCAAGGGTGACGGTCGAAGCGACACCTCTGTTTTGATCAAACGCCTGCCGCATTAAGATAGTCGTCAGTTCAGTAGGTAGTTTTTTAAAGTAGTTTGTTATTTACTATTACCATATAATACTATTATTCAAAAATAGTATTTTTATGTGATAGTAGATTATGTTCAAATTCTTCGGACGTGTTCAGGAACTCAACACATTAGAAACTGCCTACCAATCCGATCAGGCTGAGCTTGTTGTACTTTATGGGCGCCGCCGCATCGGAAAGACTTCTTTGCTGTCGAAATTCTGTCAAGACAAGCCTTCGTTGTATTACTCTGCCAAACAAGTCAGCGATCCGATTCAATTACAAGATTTCAGTCGACGTGTCATTGCTGCGGGAGCGCCATTAGGGCGGTATGTTTCAAGTTTTGAAACTTGGGAGACAGCCTTTGAGCAATGTTCTGAACTGGCCGGCAAGGAAAAATTCCTCCTGATTTTGGATGAGTTTCCTTATATGGTGCAAGGCAATCCATCTCTTGCATCATTGCTTCAGCACTTATGGGATCACAAATTAAGTCAGAAAAATCTGATGATCGTTCTTTGCGGCAGTTCCATGTCGTTCATGGAAAAAGAGGTTTTGGGAGAAAAGAGTCCTCTGTATGGACGAGCCACTCGTACCATTAAATTAAGTAACATGGGTTATTCGGAAGCCATGGAATTTTTTCCTAACTTCAGTACCCGCGACAAAATTCTTTCATACGCTGTTTTAGGCGGCTCTCCCTATTGTTTAAGCTGTTTTGATGACAGCAACTCACTCAAAAAAAATATCATTGAAACAATTCTGAGCCCTAGCGGCCGGCTGTGGGATTATCCTGCTACTCTCATTCACCAAGAATGCCGAGATCCTTCCCGGTACAACGACATACTGACCGCGGTAGCTTGTGGGGCGACAAAATTTTCTGAAATAGTTTCCAAAACGGAAATCCTTTCTGCCAATCTCCCTAGATTTTTGAGTAGCCTTGAAGAAATGGGGTTTATCAGACGAGAATTTTCCATTGACATACCTGTTAAACAGAAGACGATCAGGCAAAGAGGGTTATATCGACTTGGGGATCCGTTCATCAGTTTTTGGTATCGCTACGTTTGGTCCAATCTTGATCTATTAACGATGGGAGGGGCGGAGCAACTATGGGAACACTTGATTGAGCCTGAGCTCAATGAGGTTGCCTCATTTCCTTTCGAAGATATCTGTCGGCAATATTTGTGGGCTCAAAACGCAAAAAATGACTTGCCGTTTCTGGCTAGAAATATCGGTCGTTGGTGGAATAAGTCCTCTGAAATCGATCTTTTAGCAACATCTTTTGATGGAAACAGCGGACTGTTCGGTGAGTGTAAATTCAAAAATTCTCCAATGACTTTGCGAGATTACTTTGCTTTGAAACAAAAAGCTGAAGAGCTTCATTTCGATGAAAAATACTTCGTGCTCTTTTCACTCTCGGGTTTTTCTCCCGAATTGAAACAACTGGCACAAAATTCGGAAGAAGGACTCCGCCTGGTTGATGCTGAAGAATTGTTAAACAACAAACCGAATCAATAGCGACCAAAGCTCAAATCCAGTCTTTCTGTCGAAAGCTTTTCAGTACACGAACAAAAGCTCTCATTTCTTGCGGTGTTCCCAACGTGAACCGACTGTAGCCAACTGCCGGCGCAAACTCTCGACCGACAAAAACGTGTGCCTGAGCCATCCGTTCTTTGTAGAGCTGATGTTCACCTTTGATTTTGTGGAAAATGAAATTCGCTTCAGAAGGAAGGTAACGGATGCCCAATTCGTCCAGTGCATCCGTCACGATTTTTCTGGCGAGATTCGTGCTTTGAAGACTTCTTTCGAAAAATGCTTCGTCCTTTAAGCTTGCCAGGGCTGCCACGGCACCCGCAACGTTGAGATTGTCAATCGAGACAAAGTTTCTGATCATGGCCGCCGTTTTTGCATCGGCTAAACCATAGCCCACGCGCAGACCAGCCATCGCATAAATCTTTGAGAAAGTCCTTGTTACCACAACATTTGCTGAACCTGTTTTGACGTTTTCTACGGCACTTCTAAAAGCCGGATCCGTCACAAATTCTGCATACGCCTCATCAACGATAAAAGCCGTACGGCTGTTTTCCTGATGCAACCAAGGATTCAAAACCGAAGCCTGCGTAATCGTTGCGGTCGGATTATTCGGATTGCAGAGGTAGACAATAGAAAAACCATCAAAGCCATCGGCTTGAGCCTTCATGGCTTCCAGATCAATAGCCAAAGATCCTTGAGTTAAAGGAACTTTGACGACACTGATTCCTAAGGATGAGGCGTAAAGCTCTGCAAAATCAAATGTCGGATCGGGTACGATGAGCTGCACGGGCTCGGCACGTTTTTGTGCCGCAAAGCTGAAGGCTTCAATCGTCGCTTGAATGATTTCGGATGATCCATTTCCTAAAACAACCTGCCTTTCATTCAAATCAAATTTAGCCGCAATCGCCTCAGTAAGCTCCGAGCGCAACGCATCAGGATAGCGAAATGCACCATCGAGACACCGAATCACTGCCTCTTTGGCCAAATCTGACATGCCAAGCGAATTTTCGTTAAAGTTCAAAAGCAAAGGCGCCTTCTCGGACGGAATAAATTCCTCGTCTGCCGCTAAAGCCTTTGCTCTTAAAACACTGCCCATTGCAATTGATTCCTTTCAAGTATTGCGTTTTGCCTTGCATGATGGCTTTGAAAAGTTTAATAGTTCTGCTCGAAAAATTTCAAACTGATGCTTGGCCGACAAATTAGCCAAATAACATAATAATTTCAATCAGTTATTAACTTATCTTTTGAATGTTTTTGTCGCCGGAAGGTTCTCCTGATGGTCAAAGCAGTACACCACAGCAGTATTTGCACTAAAATGCGTTTGCTCAAAAACGCTAACCGCGCGAAAAATAAGAAAGAATTCCAAGATGCCCGTTACTTTGAATGATTTGCCGATCGGTCGCAGTGCGACCGTTGAATCCGTCGGTGCCTCAGGCGCCCTGCGTCAACACTTTCTGGATATGGGATTAATCCCCCAGGCCACCGTTACGATGGTTAAACGCGCCCCCATGGGCGATCCGATTGAAGTCCGTATCAGAAGTTATGAACTGACCCTTCGAGTAGCGGAGGCTCAGGCGATCACTATTACCAATATTCGTGAGCCGGAACCGATTAAGTCTCAAACCCAAGCGGTTGAGGAAATTTCGCACCCCGGTTACGGTGAAGGCGGTAAATTTCACGAAAAGAAAACCGAAAAGCCGTTACCTGAAGGAAAAGTTCTCACCTTTGCGCTTGCGGGTAATCAAAACTGCGGCAAAACCACCCTTTTTAATAAGCTTACCGGTTCCAATCAACACGTCGGCAATTTCCCCGGCGTAACGGTCGATCGTAAAGACGGCAGTATCATCGGGCACTCTGAAACCCTGGTCACGGACTTGCCGGGCATTTATTCTCTTTCGCCTTACACGAACGAAGAAATCGTCTCGCGTGAATTTATTCTCAAAGAAAATCCCGATGCCATCATCAACATTGTGGATGCGACCAACATTGAAAGAAACCTGTATCTGACGATGCAGTTAATGGAGTTGGGCCGCCCCATGGTTTTGGCTCTGAACATGATGGATGAGGTGTGGGCTAACGGAGGCTCGGTGCGTGTGAACGAAATGGAGGCACTCCTTGGGATGCCGGTCGTGCCGATTTCAGCAAGCCGCGGCGAAGGCATTGAAGAATTAATTGACCACGCGATTCACGTAGCGAAGTACCAGGAACCCCCGACAGTTCAGGACTTTTGTGACTCAAGTGACCATGGCGGCGCCGTGCACCGGTGTCTTCACAGCATCATGCATATCATCGAAGACCATGCACAAAAGGCCAATATTCCGCTTCGTTTTGCGGCAAGCAAAATCGCAGAAGGCGACGCGCTCATCATGGATCAGCTCGATCTGGACATCAATGAAAAGCGCACCATCGCTCACATTATCAAGCAGCTTGAAGCCGAACGCGGTCTGGACCGGGCTGCAGCCATTGCCGATATGCGTTTTTCTTTTATCGACAAGGTCTGCGCACAAACCGTGGTCAAACCCAGAATCAGTCGTGAGCACATCAGAAGTCTTGCCATTGACGAGATTTTGACCGGTCGCTTGACGGCCATTCCGGCCTTTATTGCCATCATGGCACTGGTCTTCTGGCTCACATTTAACGTGATCGGCGTATGGTTAAGCGACGCACTGGATTGGGCAATCGGCTTGGCTACGGAACAGACCGATGCAGCACTCACTGCTTTAAACGTCAATGCCTCCATCCATTCGCTCATCATTGATGCCATCTTCAATGGCGTGGGTAGTGTCTTGAGTTTTCTGCCTACCATCGTCGTCCTCTTTTTCTTCCTGTCCTTTCTCGAAGACAGCGGTTACATGGCGCGCGTAGCGTTTGTGATGGACACGCTTTTAAGACGAATCGGCCTGTCCGGCCGAAGCATTGTGCCGATGTTAATCGGTTTCGGCTGTACGGTTCCGGGCGTCATGGCTAGCCGCACGCTCCCTTCAGAGCGAGACCGAAAGATGACGATTTTGCTCACCCCCTTTATGAGCTGCTCGGCAAAATTGCCCATCTACGCATTTTTCGTCGCGGCCTTTTTCCCGGGCGAAGGTGCACTTATCATGATCAGTCTTTACGTGTTGGGGATTATCGTAGCTGTCATTTTGGGCTACCTTATGAAAAACACGGTCTTTAAGGGCGAAGCAGTGCCCTTTGTGATGGAGTTGCCCAACTATCGGCTACCCGGCGCTAAAAACGTGATGCTCTTGCTCTGGGACAAAGCCAAGGACTTTTTACAGCGTGCCTTTACCGTGATTTTTGTGGCAACGATTGTCATTTGGTTCTTACAGACTTTTGACTTTCAACTCAATCCGGTTGAGAACTCTCAAAGCAGTATCCTGGCGGTTGTGGCGGGCTGGATTTCCCCCATTTTCGCGCCCCTGGGCTTTGACGATTGGCGCATTACGACTGCATTGATCGGTGGCTTTATGGCCAAGGAAAGTGTCGTGAGTAGCCTCTCCGTTCTTTTCGGTTCCACCGAAGCACTCACCGCCGCTTTAAGCACTCTGACAGCTCTGGCGCTTTTGGTTTTTTGCCTGCTTTACACTCCGTGCGTGGCCTCGATTGCCACCATTAAACGGGAACTGGGTGGCCGATGGGCGGTCGGCGTGGCACTTTTCCAATGCTTAATCGCCTGGATTGTCGCCTTTATTGTCCGACTCATCGGATTGGTGTTAGAATATTAATTGAGAATAGTTTTCAATAAGGTTTATCTATGAACGGTATCAGTTGGTTGCTTTTGATTTTGATTGTCCTGGCTGTGGTTTGGGTGATTGTCTTCAAAATAAAAAATCGCTCTGAGGGTGACTGCGGCTGCGGTTGCTCAACCTGTCACACAGGCGGCAAGAAAACTTCCGATTGCTGCGGCTCTAAAGGCGAACAGATTATTCACATCCAGAAGATGGGACGTTGATCGTTACTCTTTCAACCTTGAATTGCGGAAGGCGTGGACTGGATCTGCGCCTTTTTTTTGTTTTTCTTGATTTGGACTGATTCAGTGAATCGGTGTGCAGATCGGTTGCAAACATTCGTCCTTGCCGTGTTTTTAGTCAAAGAGCGTGTGGCTGAATTCGCCAAATACAATGAAAGGCTTTAAAATTAAAGACTTCATTTCGCTATATTTTTTGAGACAATCATATGTCCACGACGGAAAACAAAGAAAACGGTGCACAGGTCACCAACTTTATTCGAAATATTATTGACGAAGACTTGGCTCGTAACGCCAACCGCCCCCGTTTGTGGTGCGGACATCCTGCTCCTTATGCAGAGCAGGCCGAAAACGGTCATGAAGATCCGGCCCGAATCCGTACGCGTTTTCCGCCCGAACCCAATGGCTATCTGCATATTGGTCACGCCAAGAGTATCTGCCTGAATTTCGGTTTGGCTCGTGACTACGGCGGCTACTGCCACATGCGCTTTGACGATACCAATCCGGTCAAGGAAGACCAGGAGTACGTCGACTCCATTAAAGAGTCGGTGCAATGGTTGGGCTTTGATTGGAAGCACGGCGAAGAAAATAATCTCTACTTCGCAAGCGACTACTTCCAGTGGATGTACGACTGCGCAGAGCACCTCGTGAAGACCGGCTTTGCCTACGTCGACGAACAAACCCCTGAAGAAATGCATGCCAATCGCGGCACTTTGACCGAACCGGGAAAGAACTCCCCCTATCGTGACCGCCCGATTGAAGAAAACCTTCGTCTTTTCCGCGAAATGCGCGACGGTAAGCACGCCGAAGGCTCCATGGTGGTTCGTGCCAAGATTGATATGGCAAGCCCCAATATCAACCTGCGTGACCCGGCAATCTATCGTATCCGCTTTGCCGAACACCATCGCACGGGTAACAAGTGGTGCATCTACCCGATGTACCCCTTTGCTCACCCAATCGAAGATACGCTTGAAAACATCACCCACTCCATTTGCACGCTTGAATTCGAAGACCAACGCGCGTTCTACGATTGGGCGCTTGAACGCTCCATCCCCGTTTTGCGCGGACCGCAATTTGAAGAAGCTAAGGCCATTCTTTTGCAAATGAGTAAGGGCGAAGATCCCCGAGCCCTTGCCTTCATGCGTGCTTGCTACCAGCATCGCAATAAACTCGGCTTGAGTGCTCCGGAAAAAGCGTTGGCTGAAATTCTCGATGCCTGGAGTGACAATCTGGGACCGGAAAAGCTCATGGGCATCCGCGCGGAATCTTTCTGGGCTTTGCTCTTGACTCAGCCCGAACACTACACGCCGCTTTTGCAAGCTGCGCTCGATGTGGTGCGCCCGAACTTCTTCTTGCTCTCGCACCAATATGAATTTAATCGTCTGAACCTCTCGCACGTGGTGGTGAGTAAGCGCAAACTCATCCAACTCGTCAAAGAAAACCTCGTGAGCGGTTGGGATGATCCGCGTATGCCGACAATTTTCGGCTTGCGCCGCAGAGGCTACACCCCCGAAGCCATTCAGCTTTTTGCCGAACGTTGCGGCGTCTCCCGTGTGGCAGGCGGCTTAATCGACTACTCGGTTCTCGAAGCCTGTCTGCGTGAAGATCTCGAAGGCCGCGCTATGCGCCGTATCGGTGTGGTGCATCCCTTAAAGCTCATTATCGACAACTATCCTGAAAATCAAACCGAAACACTCACGGCTCCGAACCATCCGCAAAAGCCGGAATTAGGCACGCGCGAACTCACTTTCTCTCGTGAACTCTGGATTGATGAAAGCGATTTTGCCGAAGTGCCGCCCAAGGGCTATCGCCGTCTGACGATTCCTGCTGACGGCTCTGAAGCCAAACCGGTTCGTCTGCGCTATGCCTACGTTGTGGTACCGACCTCGGTTGATAAGGATGAAAACGGCAAGGTCATCGCCGTTCACTGCCGCTATCTGCCTGAAACGAAAAGCGGCAGCGCGGGCTCTGAAGCCGTTAAGACCAAGGCTGCGATTCACTTTGTCGATGCAAAGACTGCCGTTAAGGCCGAGTTCCGTCTCTATGACCGACTCTTTGCCGTGGCGCAGCCCGATGCAGTCGATGCTGACTACCGTACGCTTTTAAATCCTGATAGCCTCAAAGTGGTTGAAGGTTATATTGAACCGGCACTGGCAACAGCCCAACCCGATGAAAAGTTCCAATTGGAACGCACGGGCTACTTTGTGGCTGATCGAATCGATCACAAACCCGAGCATCCGGTCTTTAACCTCTCGGTGGGTTTAAAAGAAAATAAAATGAAAAAATAATTGACGTTAGATCGACATCAAAGCTCTGCATGGAAATTTCCGGCAGAGCTTTTTTCTTTCTGAAAGAAAATTTCGAAGAACTAAGCAAAAGCGCTCATGAATCGTCAAATCCCTTATTGAAAGGACATCTGTTTTCTTCTAAGCTATCTCCATCTCTTTCGAGATTTCAATTTTTAGAGCATAGGAATCAAACATGGACATCGCTTTTGAACACAAGCCTAGCAGCCCGACCGCTTCGACGGCCGTGTCTGTTGTCGGCAGTGAATTCGAAATGCGAATGTGCATGATGACGATGGTGCTCTAAGGACCTTCGGAGCACCATGCTCCGCAAAAAGTATCGTTCGGAAGGTCTCAAAACGAACGATATTTCAGCCCCGACTCATTTGAAATTTAATTAAACGTCACACCAAAATTTTTGGTATTGAGACTTCGACCTTTAAGCGGTTGAATGACGACAAAAACAAGTTTGATGCATCTGCATCCGGTGTGACCGAAGGATTACGGATGATTGAACTTGAACATATTTCAAAAACCTTTGAACTCAACGGCAAGACCGTAGAAGCAGTCAAAGATGTTTCTCTGCAAATTCGCGAAGGTGAGATTTTCGGCATCATCGGCTTTTCCGGCGCCGGCAAATCCACTCTTGTTCGCTGCATTAACTTATTGGAAAAACCCGAAAAAGGTCGCGTTGTTATTGAAGGCGAAGACATCACACACTTTGAGGGTCGCCGATTGCGCAAAATGCGCCAAAAGATCGGCATGATTTTTCAACACTTCAATCTCATGCCTTCGCGAACGGTCTTTGAAAATATTGAATTGCCGCTCAAACTTACTCGACTCACCGAGAAAGAACGGAGAGCCAAAATCAATTCCCTGCTTGACCTGGTGGGCCTTACCGATAAAGCGCAAAGCTATCCCTCACAATTGTCCGGCGGACAAAAGCAACGCGTAGCTATCGCCCGAGCGTTGGCCAACGACCCTAAAGTCCTGCTCTGCGACGAAGCCACAAGCGCTCTTGATCCTCAAACCACACATTCCATTTTGCAATTACTCAAAGAAGTCAATGCCAGATTGAAGCTCACTATCGTTGTCATCACGCATCAAATGGAAGTCATCAAAGAAATTTGCGATCGGGTCGCGGTGATGCAAAAGGGTAGCGTGGTTGAAGAAGGCGATATTGTCGATGTGTTCAGCTCTCCTCAAGCGCCCATTACGAAAAGTTTCATTCAAGCTGCCGATAAGTTTGAAGCCTTCAGTGATCTTGTCAAACTCAACAGCGCCATCACCGGCATTAAGCCCACTCAACCGGTTTGGTTTCTGACTTACCGCGGAGCCGTTGCGGGCGAACCGCTAATGAGTGAGCTCTATCGGCGCTTTGAAGTTAAAGCCAACATCATCTACGGCAATATCGACTACTTCAAAGATTGCATCGTAGGAAAGCTCGGCGTAGCGATCGACGGAGAAAGTGAACGCATTGAGGATGCCAAGCAATTTTTAATTGAGCAAAAAGTCATTGTGGAGGTTTTAAGATGAACGATTGGATCCACTATTTTCTGCCTCATCTTGATCGACTCGGGCCGGAGTTACTTGAGTGCTTCTGGCAAACCGCCACGATGGTCGCCGTTTCAGGCACCATTGCCTGGGTGCTGGGCGTAGCCATCGGTGTTTTATTAGTCATTACCCGCCGAGGCGGCCTTTGGGAAAAACCATGGATCTTTTACTTGCTTGATAAAAGTATCGACATTATCCGCTCCATTCCCTTCATTATTCTGATCGTATTACTGATCCCATTGAGCCGCTTTTTAGTCGGTACGGGTTCCGGTGTCACGGGTTCCTTTGTGGCGTTGGTTTTCGGCACCGTCCCCTTTTTCGCCCGCCAGATCGAACAGGTTTTAAGTGATTTGGATGAAGGACTGATTGAAGCGAGTCTTGCCATGGGCTTTTCCGTTCCCCAAATCGTATTCGGTGTCTACTTGCGTGAGTCCATTCCCGGCATCACACGCGTCACCCTCATCACGTTTGTGAGCTTTATCGGCATTACAGCCATTGCGGGCGCCATCGGCGCAGGCGGCCTGGGCGATTTTGCCATCCGTTACGGCTACCAAATGGGCTACCGAGACATGATTTGGCTTACCGTCATCATTATTTTGGCTGTTATCACTGTCGTTCAATGTTTCGGCCAATGGATTATTCGAAAAACTTCTCACTAACTGTCAGGAGACACTCATCATGAATAAACGTACCTTTTTGAAGTCTTTAACAGCTCTCGGCTGCACAGCAGCGTTCTCTTTTGGTCTGGCATCCAATGCCTTCGCCCAAGAAATCCGTGAAGTCACGGTAGGCGTCGTAGGAGACTATGTGGCACATTGGGAAACGGTTAACGAACTTCTTGCGCCCGAAAACATTCACGTAAAGCTCATTAAGTACAGCGACTACGCTACGCCTAACCGCGCCTTAGCAGATGGCGAAATTGATCTCAATGCCTTTCAGCACAAAGCCTTTTTAGCCAACGATATAGAGCGCAACGGCTACAAAATTACCGCGATCGGCGACACCATCGTGACGCCGCTCAGAATCTACAACAACAAAGAGAAAATTCAGTCGTTAAAAGACATTAAAGACGGGGACATTATTGCTATTCCCTCCGATCTGACCAATGGCGGCCGTGCTCTGAAATTGTTAGAGACTGCGGGCTTAATTAAAGTGGATCCTACCAAAGGCTATGTGCCCACCAAGCTCGACATCACCGAATACAAAGTCAAAATTAAAATCCGAGAAGCAGAATCGGGTATCCTCGCAAGACTTCTGCCCGATGTCGCGGCAGCGGTTATTAACGGCGGAAATGCCTTTATCGCCGGTCTTGATGCAACGACTGATGCCATCTTTTCAGAAGACTTAAATCCGAAAACCAATCCTCAGGTTGCTCAGCTTGTTAATGTGATCGTGGCTCGGGAAGCTGATAAGGATAACCCCGTCTATCAGAAGGTGGTCAAAGCTCACCAAACACAAGAAACAGCCGTAACATTGATGAAGGCTTATAAAGGTGCCTACACACCTGCTTGGGAAGGCGCTGAAAAATATACGTATTAATTGAGTGGCAGCGAAGTGCTAAAAACTCAAAGCACTTCGCTTCTCTATAGGATGTTTTCCGGAAAAAGGCCTTTTACTGAAATGGTCCAATCGGTGTATTGTGGATGTGCTTCAAGGAAACGACTGACTTTACCGCTCAATTTAATTGAATTAAATTTTTCGGGATTGAGCTTAACCTCGCCGAATTCAATCCTTTTTTCTGAAGGATCCACAGCGACTAAGTCCATTTCGTATTCGCCCGTTCTATCCCACCAACTGCCGACTTCAAACCAAGGGCCTTTTTCCAAATAGCTGGACCTGAACCAACTCTCCAGAGAAAGTCCTAAGAAATCCGAAAACTTGCTTTGGCAATAATTAATCAACATCGACCAACGGGAGGCTTCTGCCAAAGCTCGAAGAGGCATCGGATCAATGAATTCCAGCCAAAACCGCATGTACGAATCGGCGATGCTATAGTGCGCTTTTCGAGCCGTAGGTTTTTCAAAGATCGGATATCGCTTTGAAATGAGTCTAAAATTCTCCAATCGCCTCATATAGGCCGATATTTGAAGCTCAGATTGACTTTGAATTTCGTTCCACTTCGTAGCACCGTTAGCAATAGCTCGCAAAATCTGAGAATAGGTTAAAGCATCCGCTCGATACTCATTGGCCAGAAAAATCGTTCCTTCCGATCTTAACCAACCACCTTGAGGCGAGAAAATAAATTGAATGGCGTTATCCATAGTTAGGCACTGCTCATCGGCGAGAATTTCCAGATATCTCGCCACACCTCCCGTAATTGCATACACTGCCAACAAATCCATTGGGTTGGCTTTAGGATTTTCGGTCAGGACAATTTCTCTGATCACCGAAGGCAAAAAGGGTTGAACCATAAGCTGACCGCTGGAGCGTCCGTACAACGGCTGACTTGAAGCGTTAAAAAGCTCCTCCATAGCTGAAATGATCGAACCGCTCATAATCAGTAGCAACTTCGATTTGTCTTTATTCAGATCCCAAAGATGTTGCAATTGCGAGAAAAATGAAGGCTGAACTGTCTTTAGTTCCTGGCACTCATCTATTACGCAAACACACGGCGTATCTTTTGCCAATGACATGACAAAACGTATGACCTCTGAGGCAGAGCTTAAATTCGGAGCAAATTCAAGCTTAAAGACCCGACAGATTTCAGTGAGCCATGCCTGAACCAAATCAGCCTCAGATACTCGTCGAGAGACAAAGAAGTAAAAAAATGGAACGGCCTCATTTTCAAAAGCTTTGAGAATCAGCGTAGTCTTTCCGACACGACGCCTACCGATGACACTCACCATCTGCGAAACGTTTTGTCTCTTGACGGTCTCCAAAAAAGATTGAAGAGCCGAAATTTCCTCTTTTCTTCCATAAAAACGCATAGAAAACCCCTGCAAACTTTTATGAAATTTTAACATAAATTAATTTTACGTTAACTATATTAATGTTAAATTGATTTATCATAAATCCAATATATGTCTAAAGAATTACAAACCTGACCTTATCTGAAATTGGTTGACAGATTTTGTCTGCTTCTCTAGATGCCAACTTTTTCACGAAAAGACAAAACTTCTCAAAAATTCTAAGAATCAAAATGATTAATAAAATTTACTATACATAGCAAATATTATTATCTATGAATAGTTAATTTTATTGACATTAAAATTAAAATATTCTATAAAAACACTACAGTTAATCTTCTTCTTTTGGCTTAAACATGACGTATCTTCGGCGTACACTCGAACCGGTCATTGAGAAAGCATCCGAACACTTCAAAGTCGTGATGCTATCCGGGCTTCGCCAAGTTGGAAAAAGCACTCTGTTAAAAATGATTGCCGGAGAGAATCGCCGCTATATAACGCTCGATAATACCGCTCAACGGTTAATGGCAAACGAAGACCCTTCCTCATTTTTCGAGCACAATCAAGCCCCGGCCATTGTCGACGAAATTCAACTGGCTCCCTCACTTTTTCGTCCTCTGAAAGAAAAGGTGGACGAGCAAAACGGCAAAGGACAATACTGGTTAAGTGGTTCCCAGCGATTACATCTGATGCATCAAGTCTCGGACGCCCTCCCCGGTCGGTTGATTGCGTTTGATCTGTATCCGTTGTCAGTGTACGAGCGTTTAGGTCTGGGACTTGAGCAAAAGCCTTTTGTCCCGGGACACGTGGGGACACTTCCCAAATTTGACAGTTCAAAAACCTGGGAAATGATTTTTCAGGGAGCCTGGCCTGAAGTACTTAACCTGGATCACACGGAAAGACAATGGTTTTTCGATTCTTTAATTGACTTATATCTCTCAAGGGATGTTGCGGCACTTACAGGCGTTGAAAAAACTCTCGAATTCCGAAAGTTTTTAAAGGCATTGGCCGCTCGAACGGGCCAAGAATTACGCATTCAAATACTCGCTCAAATGTGCGATGTCGGGATGCCCACCATTAAACGTTGGCTCTCGATTGCTGAAGCTTCGGGACTCATTTACCTGCTTCCGGCTTTCAGCGGCAATATCAACAAGCAAATTGTCAAAAGTCCTAAAGTGTACTTAGCCGATACCGGTTTAGCGGCCGCACTTCTGGGCATTTCTTCTCCTCAGGAAATGCAAAACCATATCTACAACGGTGCACTTTTCGAAACCTTTGTCATCACGGAAATTTTAAAAAGCTATTGCCACAACGGGAAAAAGCCGGATTTCTACTTTTATCGTGACAGTACCGGTATGGAAATCGATCTATTGATTCACTCTGAAGGTCTTTACTATCCGATAGAAATCAAAATGAAGAAAACGCCCGACACCTACGATGCCAAGTGGATTCGAGCGCTCGAAAAATTCAATATTGCGCTCGGGACCGCTGCAATTATTGCCTTACCCGAAGCTGCATACAACATTGCTCCGGAAATCACCGTTCAGAGCATTTGGGACATTTGAAAACAGGCGCCGCTCAATATTTCTCTAAAAATGATCTGCGGCGCCTAAAGATCTAATCTTAATCCAGAGAATTGCTCACCACTTCCATCCAATCGTAGAGCGCTCCGCAAATCTCCTCTGTTCGTTCATCGATTTCTTCTCCGAAACTGTCGGCATAGGCTTCAAGCTCTTCGGCAAAAACTTCAAGCGTTCTCGCTCCCCCGGCACCGTTCATCAAACGGTCTTCACGTAGGTGTTTCCACTTCCGAGCCTCTTCATCAGTTAAGGTCTGCGGCCAATTTCTTGCCCGAAACCGCAAAAGCATCTCATCGTAGCGATGATCTTCAAATGCCAAACGTCCGTCATGCACCCACTGAGCAAGCGTCTCGGGCTCGAGACGATTAACCATTGAGATGAGTTTTTTATCGTTAAAGGATGCAAACCCTCCGCTATAAAGGCCCGCATCCACATCAACGGGCTCAACCGACTCTGACTGTTCTTCTTCAAAAGCCTCTGCCCACAACCCTTGCAATTGATCGATGTGAGGTACGAGACGTTCATCGTTTTGAAGGGCGGCAAGTTTATCAATACCAAACTCTTTTGCCCGCTCATCACTTAATACGCCCCAATGATTGACAATGAAAGGAGCCTGATTAATTTTGCAGATAAAAATGGGCAGACGGCTTTTACCCGCAGGAAGATCATCTTCTTTAACAAATACCCGTTCCCGAATATCCTGAGCACTCAATGTCAGAAGTTCAGACGGATCCTCGGACAAATCCCACATCAGTACATGGTTGGCTCGACCGGGCAGCGACCCGAGCACACGCACTAGGCGAATATAACCGCGCTCCGCACCATGAATAGGACTGACCCAAAGTAACGGCTTTCCGCTTCGAATCATCTGAAGGATTGAATTTTTAAAACGATTGCGAAGAGCAAAATCCCAAAGCTTCGGCTGCTTTGCACGAATAAGCTTTGCCATCTCAATGGTGGCCTCAACGTCGCTTAATGCATCGTGCGCGTGCTCATGAGTAAGACCGTTGGCTTGGGAAAGTTTTTCCAGTCTGAAAGATGGGCGAGTCCCGTCATCAGTCATCGGCCAATTGATTCCTTGGGGTCTTAGGGCCCACGTGGCCACCACCAACGGGAAAAGGTCAAAGCGGGAGCAACCGTGATCAAACTCTCGGTCATAAGGACTGATGAAATTGCGCCAGAAGGTAAAACGCGTCACCTCATCGTCAAAACGCATGGAGTTGTAGCCCACGCTGACCGTGTTCTCACGGATCATGGCTTGATGAATCTCACGGGCAAATTCAGCCTCGGGAAGTCCGTGCTCGGCGCAATACTGTGGGAGTATGCCCGTAATGGCAATACTTTGCGGACTGGGCATCGTGTCCATCGGCGGTTTGCAGTAAAGACAAATCGGCTTTTCAACCTTATTGAGATGCTCATCGGTACGAATGGCAGCAAACTGAGCCGGGCGATCCAAACTCGGACTTAAACCGAATGTTTCGTAGTCATGCCAAAGAAAAGTCGTCATCAATAATCCCCAATTTTCTAATGCTCTGCAATTATGTCAAATGCACGTCAGGCACGCACGTTTCTGAATACACGCAATGCAGCAAGCACCCCTAAAAGCATCATCACCATACCGATGACCATGGAAAGCGTGGGCCAAGCCCCTCGCCACATCAAGGCGTAAATCACTGAAAAAATCGTCTCAAAGACAATAAGCTGTCCTCCCAATGCGGTGGGTAAACGCTCACTCATTGCATTCCAACAGGCTGCGCCCACCCAGGAGCAAACCACACCGGCTACCAGCATGACAAGTGCAAACTTCAAGGGCTCCGGGCCCAAAAGGCCGACGTCAGCCGGTTGAAGACAATAACTCACCACTAAAAAACCGATGAGTGTAAAGGGCAAAATCGCCAGCCCTTGAGCCGTAGCCCAGACTTTCGGCCCCTTGGAATGATTGGCAAGCAGCCATTCCGCATTGCGAATCGGGTACCAGGTCCACAATAAAAGGGAAAGAACCCCGAAGCCCACACCCATCCAAAATTGCAGAGGTGAGGCAGACTGTTCATGAACGGCGTAGTAAAACTCTGTCCAATTGGCCACGACCATACCGACGAGAATCAACGCCAAAGGTATGCTCAGGCGTGACCAGGCGACACTTGCTCCTTTTTTCTTATTTCTCAGGTTGGAAACAAGTGCAACAAAGACCGGAATCAAACACATGAGCATGCCGGTCACAGGAGCGCCTGCGAGCGTCACTCCCATCACGAGCGACCAGTAATAAACGAAACTCCCGAAAAAGGCGAGCCTCATGGCTAAAAACCAATCGCCCGGGGTGAGTTTTTTAAGTTGCTGCCATTGGATAGGGACAAAAACCAAGCAAGCCAAACCGTATACGGCAAAACGCGCCGAGGCAATGAGTACCGGATTGTAGTCAGGCAAAATAAGCGGAAAAATGTAAATGAGGCCCCAAATGGCACAAGCCAAAACAGCAAAAAATAACCCCAATAACATCGTTTTGAACCTTTCCGCGCCTTCAATAACAAAGCCGAGAAAAATTTTCCCGGCTTTGCAATACTTTTTTAATTATTCCTCTCGCTTTTGCTCATCCTGATCCTGAGGCTGAACTTGAGATTCCTGAGGAGAGTTTTCTACAGGTTTAACCTCCCCTTGCTCACGACGCTCTTGATCGGCTTTAGCCGAAGCACCCGGTCTCGGAGGACGCACTTCGCGACCTTGCATGATATCGGCAATCTGATCCTCATCGAGCGTTTCCCACTTCATGAGGCACTGCACCATTACTTCCACACGGTCACGGTTGGCCTTGAGGATATCGCAGGCGCGAGCGTATTGTTCTTCCAAAATCCGACGAACTTCAGCGTCGATTTTTTGCATCGTGGCTTCAGAGACGTGCGTCGTGCGGGTCACCGAGCGACCGAGGAACACTTCGCCCTCATTTTCCGCGTAAACCATCACACCCAACGCATCACTCATGCCGTAGCGCGTCACCATGTCACGAGCCATCTGCGTGGCGCGTTCAAAGTCATTGGAAGCACCCGTCGTCTTTTGATTGAGGAACACTTCTTCGGCTGCACGTCCGCCGAACATGATCGCTAAGCGAGACGTGAGATACACATCATCGTAATTGAAGCGGTCTTTTTCAGGCAACTGCATCGTCACGCCCAACGCACGGCCACGCGGCACAATCGTTACCTTGTGAAGCGGATCGCTCTTAGGCAACATCCAGGCGACCACAGCGTGACCAGACTCGTGATAAGCGGTCGTACGCTTTTCGTCTTCGCTCATCACCATACTGCGGTGCTCAGCACCCATGAGGATCTTGTCTTTGGCTTGCTCAAAGTCCACCATCTCAACAACCTTGGCGTCACGTCGGGCGGCAAAAAGTGCAGCCTCGTTCACAAGGTTAGCCAAGTCCGCCCCGCTCATGCCGGGCGTACCGCGAGCGATGACTTCCGGATCCACATCGCGGCCCACAGGAACCTTCTTGATGTGCACATTGAGAATTTGCTCACGACCGCGCACATCAGGCAACGGCACCACGACCTGACGGTCAAAACGACCCGGACGCAACAGGGCGGGATCGAGCACATCGGGGCGGTTCGTTGCGGCAATCACAATAACGTTCGTGCCGGTTTCAAAACCGTCCATTTCCACGAGCATTTGGTTGAGCGTCTGTTCGCGTTCATCGTTGCCGCCGCCTAAACCAGCACCACGCTGACGACCTACGGCATCAATTTCATCGATAAAGATAATGCAGGGGGCGTTTTTCTTTGCGTTCTCAAACATGTCACGCACACGAGCCGCACCGACACCCACAAACATTTCCACGAAGTCAGAACCGGAAATGGAGAAAAAGGGCACCTTAGCTTCGCCTGCAATTGCCTTGGCAAGCAACGTCTTACCGGTACCGGGGCTACCCACAAGCAAAATGCCGCGAGGAATGCGTCCGCCCAAGCGTTGGAACTTAGAGGGATCTCTAAGGAAGTCCACCACTTCCTGCACTTCTTCTTTGGCTTCATCGCAGCCAGCCACATCGGCAAAGGTCACCTTATTGTTGGTTGTGTCGAGCTTGCGCGCTTTGCTTTTACCGAAACTGAACGCGCCGCCCTTGCCGCCACCCTGCATCTGGCGCATGAAGAAAATCCACACACCGATCAAAAGCAGCATCGGGAACCACGAAATCAATACCGTCATCCAGAAAGACGGCTCTTCTTCGGGCGTGCCGTAAACCTGCACACCGTCTTTTCTCAAGTCATCGACCATCCACAAGTCACCCGGACTCGTGATCACATACTTTTGTCCTTCAACAGGCGTGACCGTGATTTCACGGCCCTTGATGTCCACTCGGGCAATTTTGCCGGCCTTGGCATCTTCCATGAATTGCGTATAGCTTGTCGAAGTGGCCGTCGGTGCTGTTTCGGGCTCAAACTGCCGAAACACTGTGAAAAACACCAGCGCCAAAATAATCCAAACACCAATACGATTAAAGAAATTCTTATTCAATTTACAGGCTCCTTCGCCTTGTGTACACAACCAAATTCCGGATTGTTAAGAATACCGATAATTGGTTGACATGGAAATGTTTTTTTCGCCTTTTTACAACAAAAAGCTGATCTAACGCTTCTTAATGTGTTTGGCAACCATGTAAACCTCTGCCGAGGTGTCACGGCTTGCTTCCGGTTTTCTCGTGAGCACCGTTTTAAAGTGCTTTTTAAGCGTTTCAACATACTGAGAAAAACCGCTGCCTTGGAAAACCTTCGTGACAAACACGCCGTTGTCTTTGAGGTGTTCTAGACAAAATTCGAGTGCAAGTTCATTTAACAGCAAGCACCGTGCGGCATCGGCTGCCGCAATCCCCGAAAGGTTGGGGGCCATGTCAGAGAGCACCAGATCAACCTGTTTGTCACCGATGATTTCCGTGAGCTTATCGGCCACTTCCTGCTCACGAAAATCGCCCTGCAGAAACGTCACCCCGTCGATCGGATCCATGGGCAAAATATCCATGGCGATAATGGTGCCGCGAACCTCGCCGTCTTTTCCGGCCAATTTTTCACGAACCACCTGAGTCCAACTGCCCGGCGCCGCTCCCAGATCGACCACACACATTCCCGGGCGAATCAATTTTTCTTTATCATTGAGCTCGATGAGCTTATAGACCGAACGGGCCCGATAACCCTCCTGACGAGAGCGTTTTACAAAGGGGTCATTGATGTGGCGCTCAATCCAAGCGCGGTTCGATCTCAGTTTCTTTGTTGCTACTGGCATGATTTTCTTATAGAATTCACCGTTTTTTAAATTATTTGCTTACTTCAATACCGTATTATGGCTGAACTTCTACTTGACCGCGACACTCGTCTGGCCCTTCGTGGACAAGCCCATGGGCTCGATCCCGTGGTCCTTTTGGGCGCCAATGGCTTAACGGACGCGGTGTTAAAAGAAATCGATCGTGCGCTCTTGGCGCATGAACTCATCAAAATCCGTGTGCCCGGCGACGAGCGTGAAGAACGCGAAGCGATTTACAACGAAATCGCTGATCGCTTAAACGCAGCACGCATTCAAATGATCGGCAAGCTTCTTGTTTTGTGGCGTCCGAACCCGGAAAAACAAAAAGAAGAAGCCGAACGCGCCAAGCGTCGTAAAATGGCCGAAGCCCGTCGCGGTATGAGAGGAGGACCCACCGCTCATCGTAAGACCCGCGCTCAAGCCAAGGGCCGTACAACTAAAAAGGCTTACGCCAATCTTTAATCAACGAAGGCTCGGCACCTTAAATAGGACCGAGCCTTTTGTTTTCCAACTAAAAAGGACGATCAGATGTACTTGACCGCCAAAATGTCATAGGCACGATCGCCGCCCGGGGCGTGCACAATCGTTTCATCGCCTTCATATTTACCGATCAGGGCACGCGCAATGGGACTTGAAATCGAAACCAAATTGCGCTTGATGTCGCCTTCATCGTCACCCACGATCTGATAGGTCACCACTTCGCCGGTATCTTGATTTTCCAACTCAACCGTCGCACCGAAAACAATGCGGCCTCCGGCATCGAGTTCTTTAGGATCGATCACCTGCAAAGAAGAAAGCTTTCCTTCCAATTCGGCAATACGTCCTTCAATGTGGCCTTGAAGTTCCTTGGCGGCATCGTATTCTGCGTTTTCAGACAAATCGCCCTTTTCACGGGCTTCCTTAATAGCCTGGACGACTGCCGGACGCTCCACGCTCTTTAATCGCTTTAATTCGGCCTTTAACAATTCGGCACCACGTACTGTAATGGGAATCGCCATAGTATTTTCTCGTTTACTTTTCAATAGAGAACAAAGAAGCCCGAGCCTTTCCATCAAGCTCAGGCATTCGTTTCAGACGGGGATAATTCTACCGCAAAATGCACCTTAAAACAGACTTTTATCTGATGCTATTTTTGACATCAGTTCAAGTTCTTTGCGCCAATTTCTTAACCTTGCTGAAATATTGCTTCGGTATTCGACAATATACTTTTTTTCTTCTTCATCAAAGTCGTCAGACAACTCCATACGATCCAATTCTTCGTCTATTGAATCCAACACATGAGTCAGTGCTCGGCAAACATCCTCAAAATCCAAGCCACAGGATTGCGCTTCGTACAAAATCTGCAAAGCGTGCAAATGTTCCAACTCAAATTCGTCACCGATTGACATCGCTAGTGACTGTTGAACCTGAGGAATCTGACAAACACTGACCAGATCGTACCAAGGCGTTGGAGTTAATCCATCCTTTCCGACAAAGAAACTGAAATTTTTCCCATGTGCATCACAATTACCGATCACAACATTAAAGAGCATCCAATGCAAAAAATTATCCATCATGCGCAAGGGATCGGTGGCAAAACGCGTCAAAGAAAAGAGCTTTTTAAAACTCGCACCACCCCGAATATGTGCAACATCTCGACCCGTTCCGAAATTTTGCTCATACTTCAAGCTAGAAGATAAGCCCAAAGCCTGACAGGCATCAATCATGGGACGACGCAGCACCTGCTCATTTCTGTACGCTCTGTCAAAACGAGTTACCTCTAATACTCGATGTGAGCCGATACGTTTTAGGTTCAGCTCTGCAACCGCAAAACCCAATGATTTCGCGAGCTTCGTGGTCAAAAATTCGTTAAGTAACAAATGCTTTTGAGCGGACTCAAATTTCAGAATATGCGTTGAGCAAAGTCGCTCTCCATTGACGAGCGCGTAGTTATTCTCCACTTTCAGAACGTTAATCTTTGCCTGCATTCCTGCTACCGATAACCTCGGCTTCCCATCCCAAATGTCAATCGGGTGTGTGTCGGGAAAATCCAATTTTTGAACGATTTCTTCAAAGGTTATCGGACGAATCTGTTCGGCAACATCAGGGACATTGTCTGTCAAACTCAATCTCAGCGCTCCCGCCAAATCATTTCCGATAGCTAAACAAAGCGCCAAGACATTATTTTTGGAAATATTGTTTAATCGGCTCAGATGCTCCAGTGCACGCCCTTCGGGCAAAAGGTTTTCCAAAAAGAGAAGAAAATCCGTTTTTTTGATTTTCCCATTCAACGGCAAAGTCGGAGACAGAGCAAATCCTTCTTTTTTCCAATTTTCAGAGTATCGGAAAAAATCATTGCCTTCTGACGAGTCAGGATTAATCTCACCCACAACATTCTTTCCGAGCAAAAGAAAACACTTAGAACCAGTCATTTCCCTCAACCTCTGAACGATCTTGTAGTAAGAATTTTGTTTGATTCGACCAATACAACGTTAAGCCCAAAATACTTAAAACTGTGATCAAAGTTGAATATCGGACATCGCCGCCTTTTTCCAATTTAATTAACGTCTTACGACTGATTTTTGTCGCCTTTTCAATTTCTTCTAAAGTGTATCCAAGGGCTTTCCGACGCTTGCGGATAACCTCTCCGATTTCGTTAAGAGTCAGAGTATTAGCAATGATAAAATTTTTCATAAAAAAAGAAGTAAACTACACAAAACGGGGAATTCCCCAATATTGTGTAGTTTACTTCAACTTTTAGAGATTTGTCTAAAAAAGTGTAGAAAACTTCTCTATTTGTAGTTCTCAGGAGCGAGTTGTCGTTCCACCAATTCAATCAAAATGTGAATGCACTTAATGTGCAACTCCTGAACCCGATCGGCCCAACGTCCGGCGGGCGTCACAATCGCGACATCGGCTTTTTGTGCCAGGGGACTGTCAAATTTTCCGGTAAGACCCACCACTTTCATACCGTTTTTATGAGCGGCTTCAACCGCATCAATCACATTGGCACTGGTGCCTGAAGTGGTAATGGCTAAAAGCACATCACCGGGCCTACCCACCGCTTCCACATAGCGGGAGAAAACGGCTCGGTAACCGTAGTCATTACCGACGCAGCTCATGTGTGAAGCGTCCGCAATCGCAATGGCGGCATAACCGGGACGGTCACTTCTGAATCGTCCGGTCATTTCCTCGGCAAAATGCATGGAATCACAAAGGGAACCGCCGTTGCCGCAGGAAAGAATTTTTCCTCCCCGACGGATGGTCTCGGCCATCAATTCTGAAGCCTGAACAATCGCCTCTTGCGTTTGATCGGCAGCGATCAGTGCATCAAGCGCCTGACGCGCCTCGACAAGCGCAGCCTTCACGTGTTCTTTAGCCATAGTTTCTTCCTCGTCATGAGTTTAGCGTCGAGCAAAAATCGCTCCCGCTATTGTATTGGCGTCCGTGTATTCCAACTCTACGCCTGCCGGAATTCCCCGAGCAAGCCTGGTTACCCGCACTTGAGGTGCAACCGAGGCCACAGCCTTAGCAATAAAATGCGCCGTTGCATCCCCTTCGGGCGTATAGGGCGTCGCAATCAAGACTTCCCGCACCGCCGGATCACTTTTGAGTCTTTCCCAGAGCTTAGCCAAGCGCAAATCCTCTGCACCGACTCCCTTGACCGGAGAAATCAGTCCCATGAGCACAAAGTAAAGTCCCCGATAGGTCATCGTCTCTTCAATGACACGTTGATCGGCAGGGCTTTCCACCACACAGATTTTGCTGTGATCGCGACTCGTATCCGCACAAATAGGACACACGGTATCGTCTGTGAGCGTATTGCAGAGTTCACAGTGTTTGACGTTTTTCACAGCCCGGTCAAGCGCACTGACAAGCTTCAGCGCTCGCTCGCGATCTTGGCTCAAAAGATGCTCGGCGATGCGAGAGGCCGACCGAGGTCCTAACCCCGGCAACCTTCTTAATGCATCGACCAATTCATCCAAGCTGGGACTGAGCGACGTCATCCGAACGGATCCTTAAAAGGACATTCCCGGAGGCAAGGGCATACCGGCAGTCGCTGCTGCCATCTTTTCCTTGGTGATCTGTTCGATCTTATCGAGGCAGTCTTTCGTGGCCATGAAGATGAGATCTTCGACCATATCCACGTCTTCCTGCAACAGACTCGGATCAACCTTCACGGATTTGAGCGAGTGCTTGCAGGTCATCGTCACCTGCACGAGATTGCCGCTTGCGCTGCCCGTCACTTCCAAGTGATCCAATTCATGCTGCAAACGCTTGATGTTTTCCTGTACTCGAGCAGCTTGTTTGAGCAACGCTCCCATGTTTCCACGCATAGTTGTTTATCCTTTCTTTCGGGTAACAGTTAAGAAATCTTCTTTTTGACCGACATCGGATCAATTCGCGCATTAAAGCGCCGCATCACCGTTCGGGCCAAAGGGGTCTTTTTAAGTGACTCAATCGCCGCTTTCCTTTCGGCATCTTCGGTAATTGTCACATATTTATTCTTTCTTTTTTCGGCTTCCTCAGCCTCTTTTTGTTCTTTTTTCAAGCGCGCACGCTCCTGGCTGATCGTTCTCGAACGAGGCGTTTCCAATTCAAACTTAAAGCGCATCCGGCGGCCGAACAACGGATCGACGATTCTTTGCACCAAAAGCATGGCTTTTTGGTTTTTGAGTCGATTCTCGTACAAGGGATCAATACGAAGCGTAATCAGGTCGTCTTCAATAGAGACACATTCGCTACGCTCCAAAATATCGCGAGCATAGGTCGCCGGATAGGTGTAACGCAACTTTTCAAACCACTTCCGACCGATCTCGGTAAATTCCGGAATCTGATCGTAGTCCTCTGCAAAGTCGTAGCGACTTTCAAAGTCCTCATGCCAGGCCTGAGAATCTTCTTCGGGCAACTCTTGCACGGGCTCGGCAAAACCGTAGTCATCGATTGTGGGCTCCATCTGCGAGGCATACTCGTCATAGGAATCCACATACGGCACATCATCATCGTCTTCGACTGCGACCGGTTTTGTCTCTACCGGTTTAACCGAAGGCTTTTCTTCCCGGGCAGTCGCTTTGACCGTACTGCCCGAATCAGGCTCCCCCACGGGAGCATCCTCCCATGGCGCAGGATCATGCTCGACTTGAGGCTGAGTCGGTGTTAAGGCGGTTTGCTCAACAGGTTTTTCTTTGACCGGAGAAGCTGAAACAACGGGTTCAGTCGCCGATTGAGGCTCTTGAGGCGCCTTGGTCACCTCAGGCTTAAAGCGTTCGGGTAACTTCACCGACACGCTGCCTGCAGGTTTAAAAGCGAGCATTCGCAAAAGCGCCATCGTAAAACCGGCATACTCATCAGGGGCCAAATTCATGTCGGCGCGTGCATTTAACGCAATCTGATAGTAAAGCTGCACCTCTTGCGGCGTGAAGGTTTTCGCAAGCGTCATCACCGCTTCACGATCCATATCGTCGGAGGCAAGACTTGCCGCATCAAACTGCGCGAGGGCAATTTTGTGTAAAAGTGCTGCCAAATCACGAATGGCCTGGCTAAAGGAGAGGCTGCGCAAGGACATATCCTGAGCCACTTGCATCATCTCGTGCGCCTTTCCTTCGGCCAAATACACCAAAAGCTTTAAGAGCACGTCGCTATCCATCATGCCGAGCATTTCGCGCACGCTCTCAAGCGTGATGGGCTTGTCACCGGCAAATGCAATCGCCTGATCCAAGAGGCTCAAGCCGTCTCGCATGGAGCCTCTGGCTCCCACTCCCAAGAGTTTCAGTGCGGCGGGTTCGGCCTGGATTTTTTCTTCTTGCAGAATGTGAGCCATGTGATCGGCTACGGTCTGAGGCGAGACATTCTTAAGATTAAATTGCAGGCAGCGCGACAAAACCGTAACGGGCACTTTCTGCGGATCGGTTGTCGCCAGAATGAATTTCACGTACTCAGGCGGCTCTTCGAGCGTTTTTAACATCGCGTTAAAGGCGTGCGACGTGAGCTGATGCACTTCGTCAATCATGTAGACCTTGTAGCGGGCATTGGTGGGTGCATACATCGCCTGCTCAAGAAGCGCTGTCATTTCCTCGACAGAACGATTGCTCGCCGCGTCCATTTCGATGTAATCGACAAAACGCCCTTCATCGATCGCTCGACAAGCCTCGCAGACGCCGCACGGATGGTCCGTCACACCGCCCTTACCGTCCGGTCCCACACAGTTAAGGCTTTTAGCGAGGATGCGTGACAGAGTCGTTTTCCCGACACCGCGCGTACCGGTAAAAAGATAAGCGTGGTGAAGCCTGTTTTCACGCAAAGCGTGCGTAAGCGCCTGAACCACGGGCTCTTGTCCCACTACACTTTCAAAATCATGAGGCCGCCATTTGCGGGCCAATACCTGAGAAGCCATAACTTAAGAACCTTTAGCGAAACGCTCAAGCGCCTCACCCGTTAAACGACACAGTCGCCAGTCTGTCATCAGTTTGGCGCCCATTTTCTCATAAAATCCGATGGCGGGCTTATTCCACTCGAGCACTACCCATTCAAAGCGACCGCACTTTTCCTTCACCGCCTTCTGAGCCAAGTAGCGTAAAAGCGCCTTGCCGTACCCTTTTCCCCGATAGTCAGGCTCAATGAAGATATCTTCCAGATATAAACCGCGACGAGTTAAAAAGGTCGAGAAATTATAAAAGTAGAGTGCAAAGCCCACAGGTTTGTCGTCTTCGTAAGCAATGAGAGCATGAGCCGAAGGGGTTGCGCTAAAAAGCTCACGGCGCACATCGTCAACCGTGGCGGTCACTTCATGCAGGAGCTTTTCGTAGTCTGCCAGGCGGCGGATAAACTGCAAAATCAACTCACAATCCTTTTCTTCTGCACATCGAATTTCAAACATCTTCTTTACTCATCAATGGAAATTTCAAACAGGTGTAGTTTAGCGAAAAAATGCCCGCACTTTCTGAGCGCATACTATTGAAGCATATCGACAAACACTCGCGCAGCCAAAAATAGGAAAAAGGCGCCTCCCACACAGTTGATGACCTTAGCGGCTTTAGGCGTTGACAAAAGACGCCTGAAATTGGAAGCAATCCATCCGTAGCAAAAATGGATACAGAAAACCGTACAAAAGTAGGTCACGGTCATTACAACAACCTGCGGCACAAAGGCAAGCTCATGATCGATGAATTGCGGAAAAAGCGAGACAAAGAACATGATGAGCATGGGGTTGGTCATCTGAAGCGTAATACCCTGAAGCCAAAGAGTCCCTTTTTGCTTAACGGTTACGCTCATTGCTTTTTCTTTTGAGGCAAGATCAAAACTGAAAGGTTTCGCTTTAAAAAGTCGCACGCCCAAATACACCATATAGAGAGCCCCCAAAGCCTTAATCGTCTCGTAAGCTGCGGGAGACGTTGCAATCAAAATGCCCAATCCCGTTGAGGAAATCATCGACATGACGACGGTTCCGGTGGATGTCCCCAAAATCACCCAAACGGCTGTGCGAAGCCCATAGCGGATGGAACTGGTGAGCGTCATAAGCACTCCGGGGCCCGGAGTGGCCACTGCAAAAGCAGAAGTGACTAGAAAAAGTGTGAAAAGAGACGTATTAATCATGTGTGCGACTTATCGTAATAAGTGCTCATAATAATATTTTGACAACTCTTGTGGAAAGAAGCGTTAAGAAAGAGAACATCACGCCTCCCTTTTTCAATCCTTTAACCACGATTTCATTATTGGTCGGAAACTGTCAAAACCGAGTCAAAGTCCTGTTTAATCCGCGTCAAAAAGCTTGTCTGTTTTCAAGCATTGTCTTTTCTGAGCCTGAAAAAAAAGCCCGATCCTTTCGAACCGAGCCCAAAACAAGGAGAAAATACGGATGCCTATCTTCTCTCCTGTGCGGATAAATCCCACTGTGCTTCATAGGTCGAAGACTTCACCTTCAGTAGACCGAGCACAGTGTGATAAAGATGGTCATGTGTGACGGTTTGTGAGGTCACATTCTTTTGCAGAGCTTCTTCAGAGACACCGTAGTCAATCTTAAAGCCCGAGGACAACCACATTACCATCGGTACCACTTTCTGTACGTCAGGCGAAATCTGGTACGGCGCTCCATGCAAAAAGAGTCCGTTTTCACCCAAACTTTCACCGTGATCGGATATGTATATTAATGCTGTATTGACCTCTGAGTGAGCTTTCATTTCATTAATTAAACCGGCAAGTACCCGATCGGTATAACGAATACTGGCGTCATAGGCACTGACAATTTCTTCTGCGCTGCAGCTTCTGAAACTCGGATCCGTGCAGACCTTGCCGAACACCTTATCGCTGTCGTCAGAGCGAAGATCATAGGCGGGGCCGTGCGAGCCCATCTGGTGCAAAATCAAAACCTGACGGTCACCCGGACGGATCGTTTTGAGCCGCTTCTTCAGATCTTCAACAAAGGCCATGTCCTTGCATTCATTGCCCCCGCAAAGCGCTTTGTCATCCGATAAACGGATGGTTTTCACCCCATCGCTAGTTCCTTTGCTGCCGGATTGGTTGTCAATCCAGGTCACATTCAGCCCAGAGCGTTGCAAGAGCGACGGCAGGGCTTCTTCGGACAAAATGCGATCACGGTCATAATCTCTTCGACCCACACGACTTAACATGCAAGGTAACGACACGTCCGTACTCGTGCCGCAAGCTTCAACTTTCGGAATATTGAGAATATCCATCGTGGAGAGCATGGGATTGGTAGGCTTGTCGTAACCGGCTAATTGCCAATTGGCCGAGCGCGCAGTCTCACCGATCACCAACACAAAAAGCGTTGCACGAGCAGGGCTCACACTCGCATGAGGATTAGGATCCACTACCACGCGAACGCGTTTGGCATCGGTATTCTGATCTCTGAGCAGAGTCGAAGCTGTCGAATAAACCGTGTTAAAGGGCGCAATCATGTAACGCAGGCTCTTATCATTTCGCATGAGAGCCGAAAAGGGCTGCAATTGGCTCACTAAAATCAATACACCGATCAACAAAAACAACGCCGACAGGCCTAATCGCTTAAAGCGCTCGGCTAAAAGTACCTTGCCACGATCTGCCGTCGTAATTAAAAGCAACACCGGTGCAAAAAGGAAAACAAATAAAAGAACGGTTGAAACTGAAAAATACATCGAGGCTTCGCGAGCATCGGTCTGCAAGAAATTGCGAAGCATATCGGGCGTCATCGTCGTGCCGTATAAAAGTGAGGCAATCAATGACGTCACACCGGATAAGCCCAAAATAATCAGCATGAGTTGAAAAAGTCTTCTCGGCAAAAGCCCTAACAATTCAATCACAGCCAAAGCCACGAAGAAAAAACTTAAAGCGAGCACAGCGGCTAAAAAGAGTGTCTGAGAAATGACTTGAGGGTCACTACCGGCGGACACAAAAAGAGCTCGCCAAAACGGCACATCGAGGTAAAGCGTCCAAAATAAAGCCGTACCGATAAGTGTGTGGGCATAAGTTGCGGCAGGTTTGATATTTTTAAAACGCAGGAAAATATTTTTTCTGTCATAAACCAAAACATAGATCGTCGCACAAACGATCCAGTCAATCAGCATGGTGACCACATTGTGCGAGACAAAATGCGCTCCTTGCATCGTTCGAGCAGCCGAACAAATCAATCCGAATACCAGCACAGCTGCCAGCACCCAATGCGAAGCGGCTTTAAAGCGATCTCGCAAAGCAAAATACAGAGCAAAGAGGCAAAAACCGGTTCCTACATGTCCACCCGGCCAACAGTTGCCCTGTCTAGTAACAATAGACCAGTCCGGATCCGCGATGGCTCTTGTGCCGTCGAATTCCACTACATTCCAAGGACAACTCACCCCCGTTGTTTTTTTGAACCACCAACACAAGATAACGCTCACGAGCATAGCGAAAAAGATATAGCTATAGCGAACGAATTTCTCCTGCCAATTGTTTTCCGCCTTCTGCACCCACAAACGGATCATGCGATAGATGACGTAAAGCGAAATCGCAATGGGAACGGCCTTGGCTCCTTTGTGCAACACTTGGGAAAAAAAAGTGTTACCGTGCCAAGACCAATTCCCGTCAATCCATAATAAGCGGCTGACAGCTACGTCAAACTGATGCGGCGGAAAAAGAACTAAAAACGCCAAACACCAAAGCGGCAGAATCAACCAGATCCACGGATTGTAAGAGCGAACTTCTGAATTCATGTTTCGACTGAATTTAATGAAAAATACACAGTTAAAACTATCGGGCATCACTTGACAAATCAGCGTTAAAATGGTGTCAAAATCCCGTCAAATCGGTTGACGGCCATCAATCAACGGGATATTTGCTTTTAAGTTGGTTGCAAGCATTCTTTCTGAAGTGCAGACTCAATGACAGAAAAGTCATTTCAAATGTGAGGTCGCAGTGTCTTTACCCATATTAGTTGTTGATGACAATGTCGATATTCTCTACAACGTTCGTGATTATCTGGTCATCAAGGGTTTTACCGTTGAAACGGCTCTTAACGGGGCCGATGCACTTGACCGGTTGAAATCGGGCTCTTACAGTCTGTGTGTACTCGATATCGGTTTGCCTTTAATCGACGGTTTGTCTATCTGTCAGCTGCTGCGCCGGGATGGCAATAAGGTTCCGATTTTGATGCTTACGGCACGTGACAGTATTGATGATCGGGTGAGAGGATTGGAAGTAGGCGCTGACGACTATCTGATCAAACCTTTTGCGTTAAAAGAACTTGCTGCACGCGTTGAAGCATTGTTGCGACGTAGTTACGGCGATCAAAAAGATGTCCTTCAGGTTGCCGACCTCGTTTTTAACCTCAAAACCCTTCAGGTTTCACGGGGCGAAACACCCATTAAGCTCAACCCCACGTGTTTGTCCATTCTCAGGGAACTGATGACAAAAAGCCCTGCCGTTGTCAGTCGTTCACGCTTGGAAACAGTCGTTTGGAACGGGTCACCACCCGACTCTGACAGTCTTCGAGCCAATCTCTATCTCTTGCGCCGTGCGGTAGATAAACCGTTTGACACCGCTTTGATAAAAACTCACCCGGGGCTTGGTTGGTCACTCAGTTAAGGCAAAAAATGAAAATTCTCAAACGTTTCGGATTAGCTCAGCGCATTCTTCTGGGTTGGATGGCACAAACCATTTTGATTATCGGTTTGTTCTCCGTTGCCATGCACGAGTCCACAGAACTTATGGAAGATAACCTTGTGAGTGATATCCTCAAAGATGAGCTCAGTATTCTTGTCAGTGAAATTGAGGCGGGTGAGGATGTTGCTTTACCGAGTTCTATGCAGTTTTACGGCAATGCCCCTCAATTAAAGCCAATTCCTGACCAGTACACCCTAGTCCCTGACGGTTATCAGGAAATAGTCAACAGTCGAGATTTCGCCTTTCTTTACAAAATCACTGTAAACGGTCACTCCTATGTTTTGATTCGAGATCAATACGATTTCGAGCGCAGCGAACAAATATTCAAGATTTTGATCGCCGGTTGCGCAACGCTTATTTTCCTATTCTGCTTGGGATTCGGATATTGGTGGATTCGCAAAAAAATCATGGCTCCGATTGAGACTCTGTCCAATGAAGTTCGTCAAATGGCTGAGTCGCAACAATATCGGTCCTTGGCCGGTGAAATTACCGATGACGAAATCGGTGAACTCGCAAAAATTTGTGACCGAGCACTGAAGCGTTTTCACGAAGCACTGACCCGTGAAAAACTTTTTACTTCGGATATCAGCCATGAGCTCAGAACACCACTCACCATTATTGAAACGACAGCCGAGCTCATGCAACTCTATCCCTTAACGGATAAACAAAATGAACAGGTCGGAAAAATTCTCAAAGCCGCCAAATCCATCGAAGAGCTTTTAGCTGTCTTTTTGCAACTGGCCCGTGGGGACGATTTTCAAAAAAGTTCCAACACCGACCGCGTTTATGATGTCATCGGTGAGATTGCCGACAATTTGAAAAAGACAGCAGAGGCTAAAAAATTGCGCCTCAGTGTTCAAAGTGCAGCCACCTGCCCAGGCCACTACTCCCCTGTTCTATTGAGCACAGTGGTCAATAACCTCGTTAAAAACGCGATTCTTTATACGGAAACAGGTGAGGTAATTGTCCGAGAACTCGCCGACGGCTTTGAAGTGATTGACACCGGTATCGGAATCCCGAAAGAAATGCGCGATAAAGTCTTTATGCCTAAAGTCCGTGCTACCAATAAAGCACCCGGCAGCGGCATGGGACTGTCTATTGCCAAACGCATTTGCGACCGATGCGGTTGGAAATTACAACTGTTGGATTCTGAAACAGGAACTCACTTCAGAGTATGCCTCGTTATTGAAGAACCGATTTTGTACGCGGATCAACGCGGAAAGGCCTTCTAAGAAAAGTTGTTTGCAGAAAAAAGAAATGGCGAGCCTTATCCTCGGCACTACATTCACTTCGCTGTGGCTGCTCCGTTCCCGGCCTGACCAGGTTCACGACGAATGCATGCGAGGGGACCCGCCGAGGGCGCAGTTTAACAAATTTCTGCTAAAAAAACTCAAGCCAGCTACTTAGCGAGCCGATAATTTGAACAGACCGTCTGATTTTTATTTGGAGCGTTAAAAATCTTTTTCCCAAGCGTAATATTTTGCTATTGCTTTTGAAAGAGAATAACCGATGAAATATCCGATTGCTATAGAACCGGGCGACCAAGCCCACGCTTATGGTATTGTCGTACCTGATTTGCCCGGCTGCTTTTCTGCTGGAGACACGCTCGAATCCGCTCATCAAAATGCAAAAGAAGCAATCACCGGCTGGATTGAAATGGAACTCGACAAAGGCCATCAAGTTCCTTTGCCGTCAAAAATTGAGAATCTGGCAAAACGAGAAGAATTTAAAGGATGGACTTTCGGCCTTATAGATATTCCGTTTAATATCAAATCAAACTAAACGTTCCCAATCACATCGAACATCATCCAGAATTAACCGGTCTGCAAAAACGGCTCTGGTGCATTTTTGCAAAAGAGCCGCTATAGCCAAAAAAACAACTATCGATTAATGAGGAACGGGAAGCTTAATTTCTTCACCGGTGCTTGTAACGTAATCGTTATAAATTTCTTCAGCGCTCGGAAAATACCACTGACCGTTGGCAAGCTTTACCGTGGTGTCTTTCAACCGAAAAGTATTGGCTCCGCACGTCCAGACGTTATAGAGCTTCATGTGCGTACACAGGCAACACTTCCACTCCTCGGGCTTGGGCATCGCCTTTTTCGTCATCGCATCCCACCACTGGTTGAGATACGGGCATTTGCCTTCATTGAGCATATAACCATAAGGTTCACAATTGGGCGGAATCCGTTGCTTGATTGCTGGAGAGGATTTGAGCATCCGCATCAGATAACCGGTGGCCGACAAGTGATTCACTTCAATATCCTCTTCCCGGGCATTAAGATAAGCGGTCTTTACCGCATCGGGTAAACCGGACTCTTTTGAAATCGTAAAACGAGTGGCCACCTGAACCCCATCGGCTCCCACCTCTTTAATCATGCGGACCGCATCACCTCCGGTGAAAATTCCGCCTGCAGCAAACACGGGGATATCAAGGTGATTTTCAGCCAAATAGGCCTTGACTTCTTTAACAATTGTCTCAAGCGAATATTCCCGCCAATCCTCACCGAATCCCAAGTGGCCGCCTGCCAGAGGACCTTCAACAACGATGTAATCGGGCAAGCGATTCAATGATTTATTTTTTCGAAGGAAAAGATTGAGTGCCCGGACAGAGGAAACCACAATGCCTAAGCAAGCTTCACGAAAACGTTTGTTTTCACTCATGAGTTTAAAACTCATCAAATGCAACCCGGCCGAAAGCGTAATGCCATCGATTCCTGCGTCCAGTGCCGCATTCAGTCTGACGGCCATTGATTCGTGCGGAGCATTGAAAGTCAACTTTTCCATGCAGTTGATAAACACCAAGCCCCTGCCCGTTGCCCGACTCATGACGTCGCCTACATAACGCAGAGTCGCCTCACGCAGTGCATTCAAATCAAAATGGTTGTTACTTTTATCGGGATTTTTCTGACAACCGTAATAGCGTTTAGCCTTATCAGCGCTATAGCTCGTCCCATAAAGGCGATCACACAGATCCATCACCATGGCGTCCGACAAATGAGCAATACCGCCCAATTTTTCCACCGCCAAAACCATTTCGGCCGTAGAAATGTTCACCCCCATACCTCCGACCATCAAAGGCACATATTCCTTATCTTTGAGGCGAACACGTAAATCTTTCAGGCAGACCTTTTCAGAAGAATTCATTGCAGCATCCTTTCAGGATCAAAAAATTTTCCGAAAAAAGTATGTCAGTGCCATTTGTAAAAAACGTAACTGAAAAATTAGGATTTCTCCCTATAAATCAGGGTATTGACAAACAAAAAACGATAGGTAGATTAAAAATTTTCAAACTTTGAAGGTTTTTTAAAAATGGCTTTACTGACAGGCAAAAAATTGCTTATCACCGGCATCTCTTCAACTCGCTCGATCGCCTATGGCATCGCTAAAGTCTGCCACGAAGAAGGCGCTGAACTCATTCTTACGTACAACAACGAACGTTTCCGCGAACGCTTGGAACGCTTTGCCAACGATTTCGGCGCAGTCGGCGTCATTCAGTTAAATGTGGCAAGCGACGAAAGCATTCAGGCTTGTGCCGATCAGGTTAAAGCCATTTGGTCTGAAGGTTTCGATGGTTTCGTGCATTCGATTGCCTGGGCGCCTCGCGATGCAATTGAAGGCTCATTCCTTGCCGGTCTTTCTCGGGAAGGATTTTTGTCGGCCATCAACATTTCCGCTTATTCCTTTGCAGCTTTAGGAAAAGCCTTTTTGCCTCAGCTCGAAGGTCACAATGCTTCCCTTGTGTGCATGTCGTTTTTGGGTGCAGAAAAAGTTGTGCCCAACTACAACACGATGGGCGTAGCCAAGGCCGCACTTGAAGCAGTCACGCGTTATATGGCGGCAGACCTCGGGGCAAAGGGCATTCGTGTTAACGCACTCTCTAGCGGTCCTATTCGAACGCTTGCTGCAAGCGGTATTAAGGACTTTCAAAAAATGCTTGCTCACGCCCGTGACGTCTCGCCTCTTCGTCAAACGATCACGATTGACGATATCGGTCGCTCCACAGCGTTCTTGCTATCTGACTATGCTCGTGGCATCACAGCCGAAACAATCTATGTTGATGCAGGTTTTCATGCGATGGCAGGTCAAGTTCAAACCGATGAGCAAAAAGAATAATCCGGCTCAAAATCTGTCCTTTTTGTCTCGGAGTCAGGAAGAAATCTATGACGAAAATAGACAATTTCAAATTCCAAATTGATGAAAAATCCGTTATGCTCGACGGGTAGAAAGGCTAAAGAGCCTGCAGGGATTTTTCAGCATTTAAATTAAAAGGTGACACTATGAGCGAAATCGTTCACTTAAATGATTCCAACTATGAAGCCGAAACGGCTCAAGGCGTCGTGGTCGTTGACTTCTGGGCTCCGTGGTGCGGTCCGTGCCGCGCTCTGGCTCCCCATTTGGAAACGGCTGCTCAAAAGTTTGACGGCAAACTTCGCATCTGCAAGTACAACGTGGATGAAGCCAACGAATACGCTGCCAAGCTCGGCATTCGTTCCATTCCGACTTTGATCGTTTATGAAAACGGTCAACCCATCCAACAACACGTTGGCTCCATGGGTCAGTCCCAATTGGAAGATTTTTTGAATCAATTCGTTTAGAATGCCCTCCGAATCCGTTTCGGGCGCCTTGCCCGAAACGGAATCTAGAAGAAAAATCCTTTTTTATTTAACGATCAGAACAGCGGTGAAGGCTAATCTGCTTTCCCCTGCCTTTTCAATTCACACTTTCAAAAGATTCAAATGCATCTTTCCGAACTCAAATCTTTGCATGTCTCCAAACTGTTGGACTGGGCTATTGATCTCGGCATCGAAAACGCCAACCGCATGCGTAAACAGGAACTCATGTTCGCCATTTTGAAAAAACGCGCCAAAGACGGCGAACAGATTTTCGGTGACGGCACTCTTGAAATCCTCCCCGACGGCTTCGGCTTCCTGCGCAGTCCTGAAACCTCTTACCTGGCAAGCACCGACGACATCTACATCTCCCCTTCACAAATCAGACGCTTTAACCTGCACACAGGTGATTCCATCGAAGGCGAGGTTCGCACTCCGAAAGAAGGTGAACGCTATTTTGCTTTGGTCAAGGTTGAAAAAGTTAACGGTCAATCTCCCGAAAACTTAAAGCACCGTATGCTTTTCGAAAACCTCACGCCGCTCTTTCCGAACGAACATCTGGTGCTTGAGAGAGACATCCGAGGCGATGAGAATTTAACGGGCCGTGTCATCGATATGATTGCCCCGATCGGTAAAGGTCAACGTGCTCTGATCGTTGCTTCTCCTAAGAGTGGTAAAACGGTTTTGATGCAGCATATTGCTCACGCCATTACCGCCAATCACCCCGACTGTGTCCTTTTTGTGTTGCTCATTGACGAACGTCCTGAAGAAGTGACTGAAATGCAGCGCACTGTTAAGGGCGAAGTGGTGGCCAGTACCTTTGATGAACCGGCCTCCCGTCACGTGCAGGTCACCGAAATGGTGATCGAAAAAGCCAAACGTTTGGCCGAAAGCAAGAAGGACGTCGTAATTTTGCTTGACTCCATCACCCGCCTGGCTCGTGCCTACAATAACGTCATGCCCACGTCCGGCCGTGTGCTCTCGGGCGGTGTGGACGCCAATGCCCTTCATCGTCCCAAGCGCGTCTTCGGCGCTGCCCGAAACCTTGAAGAAGGCGGGTCTCTCACCATCATCGCTACGGCTTTGGTTGATACCGGCAGCCGCATGGATGATGTGATTTATGAAGAATTCAAGGGCACGGGTAATATGGAAGTTCACCTTGAACGTCGCCTGGCTGAAAAACGCATCTATCCCGCAATCAACGTCCTTCGTTCCGGCACTCGCCGTGAAGAACTTCTGTTAAAGCCCGATGTGCTGCAGAAGGTTTGGATTTTGAGAAAGCTCTTGAGCGACATGGACGAAGTCGAAGCTATGGAATTCTTGCTCGAACGCCTCAAAGCAACCAAGAGCAACGCCGACTTCTTCGATCTGATGCGTCGAGGCGGTTAATTTTATTGAGTTCTTTCATCAGTGCGGCTCTTTCCGAACGGAAAGAGCCGTTTTTGTTTCTCAGTGTTTCAAAAACTCTTGGATCATCGCAAAGCAAATGATGCCGCCCGTCAACGCAAAGGCGGCTCCGACATATCCGATGTAAGGCAAGGCCGGCCAAGCAAAAACCCAGCCGCCCACCAAAGCACCGCTACCGATTCCTACATTGGCAATACCCGAATAAATCGACATGGCAATCGGTGTGGCCTGGGGCTCAAGCCGAATGACGACCGATTGAAAAACAAGACCGAAGATAGTAAACGTGATGCCCCAGAAAACACACAAAAGCATCGAGGTCCAAATATGAGCAGCAGCTCCTTGCATGAGTGTTAAGAAAATCGCCAAGCCGAATGTACCGGTTGCAAAGAAAAATTTCGGATGATTTTCAAAACCTCGGGAGAAAAATACACTCGCGATGATTCCTGCCACACCGAACAGTGTCAGAGAAAAGGTAATTTCTCCTTCGGGCATATGAGCCATTTGCGCCATGAAAGGTTCGATGTAGCTGTAAGCCGTAAAATTAGCCGTAAAAATCAAAGCAGTGAGAACATAGACACCGATTAAGGCTCGATTTTTAAGGATGGCCGGCAACTTGGCCACGGCTGAGCCTTGACTACTGGCCGGAACTCTAGGGAAAACAAAAAGCAAAAAGACGGCTACACAGAGCGCCACGACACCGATCGAGAAAAAGGTGGCTCGCCACCCCATATACAACCCCACCATACGACCAAGAGGAAGACCGGCAATCATTGCGACGGCCGTCCCGGTAACGACAAGACTTAAGGCAGTCGCCGCCTTACCGCGAGGTGCAATACGCACCGCCAAAGGAGAAGCGATGGACCAAAAAATAGAATGAGAAAAAGCCACCCCTGCTCGAGAAAGCATCAAGGTAATGAAACTCGGCGCGATGGCCGATAAAAAGTGACTGATCACAAAAAGAGCGAGAATGCCCAACAACAATTTTTTAAATTCGATCTTTGAGGCCAAAAGCATCAAAGGTAGAGACAAGACCGTCACAATCCAGGCGTAAACCGTAATGATTGTGCCGGCTTGCGATTCGGTAATCTGAAAATCACGGGCGATATCCGTTAACAGACCGATCGGGATGAATTCCGACGTATTAAAAATGAAAGCCGATAATGTGAGCCCCACAACCGGCGCCCACTGCTTGAGAGCACCTGCCTCTGTATCCTGAGCCATGGCGCTTTCCTTTCTTTTGGTTGAAAACGGCGCCGATTATAGACCGCCGAACGCAAAAAAGGCCTTCACATAGAAGACCTTCTGAAATCAGTTCAAAAGAACAGCTTATTGCTCTTTGCGGCAACCGCATGCTGAACGGTTACGCATAGCGCGGATAAACCAAAGTTTCTTCGAGTAATCCGCCACAAAGCCTTCGAACATCGACTGGACCTCAAAGTCATCGCTTTGAGCCGCATCGTTACGGATTTCCAAAGCCAAAGCGTTCATGAGCTTCATGTCACTTTCCACCATGTCCATCACCTCATGACCGGAAAAGTCTCTCGGGGCCACTTCCTCGATCGTAGCCACTTCAAGATAGTCCTTCAGTGTGGACAGAGGCGTTTGCTCTTTCATCTTTAGAATTTCGGCAACTGAATCAAAAGCCTCAAACACATCGTCATAGAGCGATTCGGTGTATTCGTGCAAGGGCTTGAAGTGGTGCCCGGTCACATTCCAGTGCAGGTTGTGCAGTTTAACGTTCCATACAGCGAGATTGGCCAAATACACATTCAATTTCTTGGAGCATGTCATGATTTTCTCCTCTTCGTTAATAATCTTGGTACCTTTATATTAGAGATTATCTAGATGAGAATCAATCTCGTTTTGTTTCTAAATGTTTGATTTGCATCGGTTTCTATCGATCTCATAGCTTTTGAGATAGTTTAAGGAGAGTCCGGACGAATGTTGCGAGGAAATTTGCTATTTATCGGAATTTATTGGATAATTCGGCTTCCCTGTCGGAACGTGGAGTTGCATGCCCGCGGTAAGACCTCAATACGGTGAGGCGCGTGCGCAAGGCACTCAGGGCGGCCGATGATATTTTTAGGAAAACTTTACAAATGAAACAAGGTATTCATCCCGAATATCGCGAAGTAGCCTTCTGCGATTTGTCCATCAACAAGACGTTCATCATCAAGTCCACCGCTCAAACCAAGGAAACGGTTGAAATCGACGGCGTGACCTATCCGCTCGTTAAGCTTGATACGTCTTCTGAAAGCCACCCGTTCTACACGGGCGCTCAAACGCGTATCGTTGAAGCCGGCCGCGTGGAAAAATTCCGCGCCAAGTACGCCAACCTCGCCAAGAAGGCTGCGAAGTAATTTTCAATCAGAAAGTTTCTCGCAGAAAGGGGCAGTCTGTGATCTATGGACTGCCTCTTTTTCGTTACAATAGCTAAGTCAAATTCATTAGCCTGTACTCATGTTTGAAGAACGTCCTTCTCCGATTGTTGCCTCGGCAGCGAGCGCTCGGAAATTACCCCGCATGGCGCTTTTAGCCCTTTTAATTATTTTCATCATTCCCGGGCTTTTGTCTCGCGATTTTTGGAGTTCGTACGAATTAACCGAGTTTGCACTCGTTCAATCCATGCTGCAAAGCGATGCGGCAGGGTGGCTTTTACCCACACTCGGCGGCACGGAATACGTGACTGACGGTCCTCTGACGATTTGGATCAGTGCGCTTTTTGCCAAACTGTTCGGTTTTCTTTTCTCAGAAGGCAGTGCAAGCCGCCTGAGTGTTCTAGTCTGGTTTGCCATTGCTTCTTCGAGTATCTGGTACGGCACCTGGTATTTGGCTCGCCGTGCCGAAGCCCAACCCGTGGTGCTTGCTTTCGGCGGTCAAGCCTCCCCGATTGATTACGGGCGCGTGGTAGCCGACGCGGCTCTTTTAATGTTCGTGGCGACCTTCGGTCTTTTTGTTCCGATCCGCCAGCTTTACGTTGAAACCGCCCTTTTGGCCATTGTTGCTGCGTTTTATTTCTCATTGGCCTGGACATTACGCCGAGACATTCTCGCACCGCTCTTGACCGGCATTACCATCGGTGCCTCAGTCTTAACAGCCAATTTGTTTGCAGGCATTGTTCTGCTCGTCATTGCTTTGTTTATCCATGCACGAGTGCACGCCTACGAAACCCCTTTCATTAACCGTGCCACACTCATCATTGTGGCCGCATCGGCAACCTTTTTTATCTGGCCGATTCTGGCTGTGGCCGTTGCCATTGAAACGGTGGATGCGTGGTTTGCCCTTTGGTGGCAGGCACAACTTGCTTTCATCAGTGGCATTTCGTCCTCCGATCTTTATTGGATCGTCGAAAACTGCATCTGGTTTCTCTGGCCGCTTTGGCCCTTTGCGTTTTTAGGTTTATATGCCTTCAGAAAGCAGTTTGATCGCACGCATATCAAATTACCCCTCTGGATGTTTTTGGGGTTGTTTGTTTTGTCCCTGGCAGGCAATGTCTCCGGCGACCGATTCATGATGATGCTCACGGTTCCGCTGTCGGTTTTAGGCGCCTTCGGTCTCCTGTCTGCCCGACGCTCCCGTGAAAATATCCTCGATTGGTTCTCGGCTACTGTTTTCACTCTCGCTCTCATTGCCTTGTGGCTTTACTTTTTTGCTTGGCAAACGGGCGTACCGCCGAAGATGTACAAGTCAATCATGAACCTTGCTCCCGGCATCAGCTCTTCATTTCATGGGTTGCTTTTCGTACTGTGCTTTGTGACGTTCTTGGTCTGGTTGGCTCTGGTTCTTTGGCGCATGAATCACTCGCAGATTGTCGCTTGGAAAGGACCGTGGCTTGCCGCTGCCGGCATCACTGCCTTAAGTGTCACCACCGTTTATCTTTTTGAACCGGTGATTGATCGGGCCAGAAGCTATGAGCCGATCGTGCACGAAACGCTCACGGACTACCATGCACACGCTTCTGCCGACGACTGCCTCACAGTCGAAAACATTGATCCGGTTAAAGAAAGCATGCTCGTCTATTACGGCTTGCCGCTTACAAAAAATAACGCCTGCCGCTTTGTCTTCACGACCGACGAAGCCTTTGCAGACAATCTCTACGATGAATCGAGCGTTCTGGGTCGCTATAGCCGCCCTCGTGATCGCGAACGGTTCGTTTTGTTTGAAACAGGGAAAGAATGAATCATCCGCTTCCTCAACGACTGACCCCACCTGATATTTCGGGACGGGCCATCGCAAAACTGGCCGGTCCCATTTTTGTTGCCAATATCGCTATTGTGGGCGGCGGCACAATTGACACCATTATGGCCGGTCACCTCGGTGCCGACCATTTGGCAGCCATTGCCTTGGGTCTTGCCTCCATGATCATGATTTTCATGGGGCTTGTAGGCATTCTGCAGGGAATGAGTCCGCTTGCAGGCCACCATTTCGGTGCCCGCAAGTATGAACGAATCGGCTTTGAGCTGTCTCAGTGTCTGTGGCTTGCGCTCATTCTTTGCTTTATCGGTATGCCACTCTTGGGGGCAACGGAGATTTGGACCAACCTCGCCCAAGCCCAGGGACCGGTGAAGACCATGGCCTCCCAATACCTTTTAATCAGCATGTTCGGGCTTCCGGCAGCTCTGGGCGGACGCGCGTTTATTGCCTTAAATGCAGCCGTCTCGCGACCCAAAGTCACCATGTACGTGTCGGTCGCCATGCTTATCCTCAAGGCGCCTTTAAACGCTATTTTCATGTACGGGTGGCTTGGCTTTGACGCCATGGGAGGTGCCGGAGCGGCCGCCTCTTCCACGATTCTTACGTGGTTATCCTTTTTTGTCTACATTGCCGTTTGGAAAAAGGATTCTTTCTACAGCCAGATGCGCTGCGAACGCTTTTACTGGCCGGATCCCAAGGCCATGTGGGCACAGTTGAAAATCGGTATTCCGATCGGGCTCTCAACCTTCTTTGAAGTAAGCTCCTTTACGCTTATGGCAATTTTCATTTCCCGCTTCGGCGCCGTGACGGTTTCGGCTCACCAGATTGTGGCCAATATCACAAGTATGTGCTACATGCTGGCCCTAGCCATCGGTATTTCCTGCACGGTACTGGTTTCTCAGTGCTTGGGAGCCGGCTGGCCCAGCGTGGCTGAAAAGGCCACTAAAAAATGCCTCACGGTTGCCGTGTGTGTCGCAAGCGTTGTAGCGCTGTCGCTCTTTTTCGGCCGAAGCTTTTTACTTCAACTTTACACAAGCGATGAAACCGTGATCCGTATCGGCTTCTCCCTCATTCTTTTCGGCATTCTCTATCACGTGTTCGATGCCATGCAGTGCGTGAGCTCTTTTGCCTTGAGAGGCTATCGGGTCACCTTCTGGCCAATGATTGTCTACGGCGTTATGCTTTGGGGCGTGGGTCTTTTCGGCGGCTACTACATGGCCTTTATCGGTGAACCTTTCACGACTCCCCTTGCGGCCTACGGCTTTTGGGGTATGACCGCTCTTGGGCTCTTTTTTGCCGGTATGTCACTTGCGGCCCTGGCCCTGTGGGTTGCCAGAACCCGAACCAAAGAAGAAGAGGCCGTCGCAAAGAAGGCTGCCCAAACAGACTGATTTTCAACGCAGCTTCGGCTGCGTTTTTGTTAGAAAAGCAAACAAAACCAACAAATTGCAAAAGTGTTTTGAGGCTAGTCCTTTATGCTCTATGATTGAATCAGGAGCACACAATCATAAGGAAGGCAACCTATGAGCGTACAACAAAATCTCATCGCCGGTGTCTGCGTCGCCATCGGCATCGCTTCTGTGGGTTTTTCTTTAAAAGCCGGAATCGATCATTTTGTTGATCGTGATCGCGTGGTCACCGTCAAAGGATTGGCCGAACGCAATGTTGAGGCCGATTACGTGATCTGGCCCGTGACGTTCCGTGTCAGCGGCAACGACTTAGCCGCCCTTTATCAAAAAGCACAGGCCCAAAGCGAAGAAATCCGCCAATTCCTGATTAACCAAGGTATCAAAGCGGAAGATATCTCTCAAGGCACGCCGAGCGTACAGGACCTGCATGCGGACTTTTACGGCACGAACCTGCCGCCCGAGCGCTATCGGATGGAAATGGCCGTATCGGTTGCCACAACCGATGTGGGTACCGTTCGCAAAGCCATGGTCAATCAAAGTGAATTGATTCAAAAGGGCGTACTCTTTACTCAAAACTATCGCACACAATTTTCCTTTAACGGATTAAATGCCATTAAGCCAGCGATGGTAGAAGAGGCCACCAAAAACGCTCGCTCCACGGCTCAGAAGTTTGCCGAAGACAGTGAAAGCACATTGGGTAAGATCAGACGGGCCTCGCAAGGGCAATTTACGATCTATGACCGAGACAGCAATACGCCTTACATGAAGCGCGTGCGGGTGGTCACAACCGTTGAGTATTATCTGAAAGACTGAGTTCAGTGGATCTATCGCCACCGATAACGGTGGCGATTTTCTTAACTTGCTTAAAAGCGTCGGATTGTCTCAAGACCCGAAGCGAAGGGATCTGCTTCAAAAGGATCAAACATCACAATATCAGGCATGGAGCGCATCCAGGTCATTTGACGTTTAGCCAGTTGCCGCGTGGCTGCAACGCCTGCCAGCACAAAGCGCTCGTAGTCCGTCTCACCCAAGAGATAGTCAATCGCCTGTCGATACCCGACAGCCCTCATTGAGGGGGCATTGCGGTCAAAGTCGGGCCTTGCCATCAAGCCCTTCACCTCATCGAGAAAACCTGCCTCAATCATCATCAAAAAGCGTTTTTCAATTCGGTCGTGCAAAAGCTTACGATCGGCGGGCATTAAGCCCAACG
>ERZ827186.351-NODE-351-length-58697-cov-9.784506_pt1 | contig 58697 bp, 43 predicted proteins | sample MGYA00519918_ERZ827186 | MGnify/ENA primary metagenome ERZ827186 (study PRJEB31778, sample SAMEA3449275) | human gut metagenome | biome: human gut; feature: human-associated habitat; material: faeces | place: United Kingdom | collected 2010/2012 ...
GAGCTACGCTACGCAGCCAAGATACTGTAGGAATTATGCCTTAAAGATTTACGATACTCGACGAAACCGTCGAAACGCGCCGTCCGTGGCGCGGTTCTCCTTGAACTGCCATCCGTGGCAGTTCATTTCTGTGTATCGTGTGCATAATTCGACAGTATCTAAGCAACTCCGCTATTCGCTCACGCGAGAGAGCGTGCCGTAGCCGGTCTCAGGGTATGAGGCCCCTTACGCTGTGACGAAAAATATAATGACAAAGCACCATAGCTCTGCTACAATCAGTTTAAAGAGAGGATTTACAAAAAAGGATAAGTTGATACCGGTGATTACGATTACAGTATATCTCGGCTCCGAGGGAGATAACCGACTTTACAGGATTCAGAACCTCAATCAGGCAGCTTTTCGAGGTATTACAGAATGCTTATGATAAGGAAAAAATGCAGGAAGTGCTGCAGAATGACGAGAAGTTTAGCAATGTGGACAGAGAGACAGTCGAGGCAATCAACCTGTTTGCAGGAACGAATATAGACATAGATGAGAAAGAAGAGGTGATTGATATGTGCAAGGCGTGGGAAGAACAGAAAAATGAAGGCAGAGAAGAAGGTCGAGAAGAAGGCAGAATTCGTCAGGCAAAAATAACAGCTTTGAAACTTCAGAAAAAAGGTCACTCAATAGAAGATATAGCTGAATGCGTGGATTTTGATGAGGAAACTGTAAAAAAATGGCTTGTGAGCTAATATTGTAGTGAAATGTAAATTAGAGGAAGCAATCTTTGGGCGAGAACTCGGAGGTTGCTTCCTCTTTTGCTGACAGTAGGATGGGGCTTCATTCTCTACAAACGGCTGGCAAATATACTCTCGGGTGAGCGAATAGCGAAGCTGCTTAGATACTGTTGAATTATGCGCATGAAACACAGAAATGAACTGCCACTGGGATGTAATATATCGTTGCTGTTCAAACGCAAGCTTGACACCACGCTGTCAAGCTATGCGCCAATAAATCAACTATTGTCAGATTACAGCCCCTGCCTCGTAGAGGCACTTTTAATGGGCTGTAATCGTTACTGGTCACACTGATGGTGTGAGCAGTAATGGGCAAGGAGAACCGCGCCACGGACGGCGCGTTTCGACGGTTTCGTCAAGTATAGAAAATCTAAAGGCATAATTCCTACAGTATCTTGGCAGTGTAGCGTAGCTCTCACGAGAGTGTATGCGTTAGCCGGTCACATGTGATGAAGCCCCTCACACTGTGCCAAAATACAGCCTGAAATATAATTTTTTTGAAAAAATATGATTTAAATGCAATAAAACGGATGAAATTTGGTTGAAATTGCTAAAGAAAGCGAAAAAAGTTGTGCGCCAATAGTGCTATTGTACTAGAAAATAACTTGCATTATGCTTTGATTTATGGTACAATGAGCACATAAAAACCAAAGAGATGCTGATAGGGCACAGCTCTTTGCACAAAAAACCATGTTATAATGAAAAGGAGAAAAGAACTATGGTAAAGAATGTATTTAAAAAGTTAGGAAAGAAACAGAAGAACAACAAAGGTTTCTCTCTCGTAGAGCTTATTGTTGTAATCGCCATCATGGCAGTGCTTGTAGGTGTACTTGCTCCACAGTTTATCAAGTATGTTGAGAAGTCTAGACAGTCAACAGATATGCAGAGTGTACAGCAACTTAAGTCTTCGGTAGAAACTGATATTTCAGATAATGAGAATGTTACTTCTGTAACTATTAAAATTAGTGACAAAAAAGCAACTACTACAATTTCTGCAGGCTCAGGTACGGTCACACCATCTACTTCAAGTGCTGCATTAAAGTCTAGTGGATGGCCAACAATAACATATACATTAGATCCGGGAACAGGCGCGTGGTCAACAACTGATACTGCAACTACAAATACAAAAAATCCTGAGAAGGATATGAATGAAGTATTTTCAATAAGTAAATAAAAAGATATAGCTGAATAATTACTAAAAGGACCACCAACCATGACCACAGAACTGATACCTATCTACATCTTAATATTTGCATTCGGTATAGTTATAGGCAGCTTTCTAAATGTCTGTATTTACCGTATACCGCAGCATGAGACAGTGGTGACCGAAAGGTCCCACTGCATGAGATGCGGGTATCAGCTCGCGTGGTACGATATGGTGCCGGTTTTCAGCTGGCTGTTTCTTCGTGGCAGATGCCGCAAGTGCAAAGAACCGATATCACCTCAATACCCTATTATTGAGGCGTTAAACGGTATATTATACATAGTAGTATTTGCAGTAAATGGACTTGAACTTACGAGTATCATCTACTGCTTTCTTACATCTGCACTCATAGTTCTGAGTGTGATAGACTGGAGAACATATGAAATTCCATTCGGAATCAATATATTTATACTGGTACTTGGAATCCTGCATGTGTTTTTAGACCATGATAACTGGTCTGAATATGTGATAGGATTCTTTTGTGTCAGTTTATTTCTTGAACTCCTTCTTCTTGTAAGTGGAGGAAGAGCCATAGGCGGCGGAGACGTCAAGCTCATGGCATGTGCAGGTCTTGCGATAGGCTGGCAGAATATTACATTAGCATTTTTCTTAGGATGCATCATCGGTTCCGTGATACATCTGATTCGTATGAAAGTAACAAACGCAGGCAACAGGCTTGCGATGGGACCGTACTTGGCAGCCGGAATATTTATTTCGATGCTATGGGGTGAGAAAATGATATCGGCATATTTGACACTCGCAGGCTTTTGAAAAACGTGTTATAATATAGCGTACTTAATATAAAACAGGTAGTACGACAAGCAGTGAGACAAAAGCAGAGAAAACACAGATATGCCGAAATATATATATAGAATGTTTGTAACTTAACAGTTACGAATGTTTTACAGATGTATACAGTGTAAAACAAAGATAAACACGGAGGACTAGGTTATGGCAAATAGGGTACTCGGTATTGAAATAGGGGAGAACCTTACCAGAGTAGTTGAGATTGATTACAAAGCAAAAAATCCCAAGATTTACAATATGTTCGGCTTTCCGACACCACCGGGGATGATTGATGATGGAGTGGTACAGCCGGATGGGATATTTCGTTCTATCTTATACAGTAAGCTGAAGGAAAAGAAGATTTCCACCAAAAAAGCTGTTTTTGTTTTAAATTCAGCGCGTATAGCAAGCAGAGATATTGAGCTTCCGCTTGTTAAGGAAAAACAGCTTAAGGAAATGATTGCAATGAATGCATCGGATTATTTTCCGGTGGATTTGAGCCAGTACAAGCTGGTACATCAGATTATAGAGAAGATTGACAGACCGGAAGAAAAGAAATTACGTCTTTCGGTTATTGCTGTGCCTAATGATCTTATTTTGTCGTATGGTGCTCTTGCAGCTGATTGCAGGCTGCAGCTTGTAGCACTTGACTATAGTGGAAATGCCATCAAGCAGCTCATGAGAAGAGAGATTCCCGGAGATGTGAAGGTGACTGTCAAGGTGGATGAGGTTTCTACCACACTGACTGTAATGGATGGAAGCATGGTAAAGCTGCAGCGCAATGTCAACCATGGACTTGCTGATGCTATTGAGGCGATTCAGGATAGTGAGCTTTTTGGAGAGTATCTGTCATTTACCGATGCAGTTGATGTGGCACGCAGAAAGACCTGCCTTGCAATAAGGCCTGATGGCACAGTACCTGATGAGCCGGCGGGCGGCGGCATGGATCCTATGGGACATGAGATTGATTCGGAGCGCTTTAAGAAGCTTCGTCTGAATGTTTCATATGCACTTTCCAATCTGATAAGCAGTCTCGGACGAGTTATAGACTATTATCAGTCGAGAAACTCAGATACTCCTATCGATAGAATTTTCCTCATTGGCTTAGGTGCTGATTTCAGCGGACTCTCAAAGCTTTTGACCAATGAGCTGAATGTCAAGGTGGTTCCGCTTCAGCAGTTTGACGGCATACATGTGGCAAAGAGCATAAACCTCGCAGAGGCAAAGCTTGCAGAGTATTTTAACTGTGTCGGATGTTCACTGAGCCCACTTGATATACTTGACAGTAAGAAAAACAAGGGAATCGGTGCTCCGATTATGGCAGGAACAGCTGCAGGTGCTATGCCATCCGGCGGTGCACAGGCTGGTACGCAGGGAAATCCACCTGTCGGTCCTGATGGGAAGCCTCTTCCCGTACCGGCAGGGGAGACAGCTGAAAAGCCTGTTTCTTTTGCGGTGCAGCTTCTCATTTTTGGATTGTGTGTGGTAGTTGCAGTTGGTATCACGGCATACAGTATTTTTTCAAATCTTGTTTTAACTTCAGACAATATGACGCTTAAAGCTCGTGTTTCTGATTTGTCATATGCACAGAATATATATGATGTGTACAACCAGACCAAGAAGGACTATGACTGGACCAAGCTTCTTGAGAGCGCCTCATCCAACAAGAATGATGAGATAACTGGCTTCGTGGATGAGCTGGAGCAGAAGCTTCCGTCAGAGGCCAAGCTTGTGAACATGTCTGTTACGACTGATGGTGTTTCGATGACCATAAAGACGGGCAGCAAGGATATAGCAGCTGATGTGATTGCACAGCTTCGTACATTTGAGAGTATCATGGTATCCAATGTGTCAACCATCACAGAGGAGGTTGATGAGACCGGTGCTTCAAAGGTTCAGTTCACAGTAGATTGCACATATGTAAAGGCAGACGACAGTGCTGCTTCTGAATCGGCGGATGGCACGGGCAGTGAGTCAGCTGATACCTCAGAGGATGCGTCATCGCAGGCACAGACGGATAGTAATTCATCATCAGATACAGACAGTACAAATAAGTAGGGGGTGTTAGGATGTCAACGAGAGATAAAAAGTTACTTATTATATTAGCGGGTGTTGCCATTTTAGCACTGACATATTTTTTGATTTTTATTCCACAGTCCAATAAGAGGGATTCACTCAAGAGCGAAAACATGAATCTGAAATCACAGTACAATCAGCTTTCAGCACTTGCGGCAAAGGCGGATGACTACACAGAGAAGACAAAGGATATGTCTGATGCCATGCAGCAGGTATATGACAATTTCCCTTCATATTTACAGATTGAAAACGGCATCATGGATGCGGTTGCTATAGAGAAATCTACCAATACAAATATTACAGAGCTTACAGTCGGCTCACCGACAGCTATTGATGTGAATAATCCGACCGGTGAAGCCGGTACAGATTCTTCGTCAGGAAGCAGTTCGGACAGCAGTACCACGGAGAGCAGTAATGCAGACAGTTCGCAGAGCTCTCAGACCGCTGATGGCAACAGCTCTCAGTCACAGACAGGCGACGACAGTGCAGCTGATGGCAGTACATCAACAGGCTCTACAAAGTCTACGGTTACAGGCTATCAGCTTTATGATGTCAGCACAGTTATGGCATTCAAGACAGAGTATCATGGGCTTAAGGCTATGCTTGGAGAGGTGATTGGTTCATCACAGAAGAAAACTATCAGCACGCTCAACGTGAGCTTTGATGATTCGACAGGCAAGCTGACAGGTGAGATGCTTGTGGATTCATATTTCCTGTATGGACTTGATAAGCCATATGAGGCACCATACATACCTGCAGTACCACATGGTACAAATAATCTGTTTGGTACAACAAACTAACTGATTATTATAATATTAGGTTATTAGATTAGCGGGTTATTGAGACCGTAAGTGATAAATATCAAATGTTAGATTATTGAGTTATGAGATAACAAAATACAAGAGGGGAGGAAGCAGATTTGAGAAAGCTAAAAAACGATGATCGAGGAGTAACACTTGTGGAGATTATTGTGTCGATTGCTATTCTCGCAATAATCGTGCTTCCTTTTTTGAATGCATTTGTCACAGCTACAAAGACCAATGTAAAGGCTAAAAACGAGATGAATGCTACACATCTGGCGACAAACATTATGGAGGGTATTGAAAAGAACTCCATGAAGACACTGGCATATCAGTTTAACTATCCGTCGGAGGGCTTTGATGTGGCGGACGGCTTTAATATATCAGATGGAAGCAGTGCATGTGAGCTTCTTAAGAAGTCGGGTAAGTTTGATAATGTAAAGAGGCTTGAGGATATCAGTGCTGAGATTGTAAATAAGGACGATGTCATCACTAGCTGCATCCATAAGACTGACGCAAAAGCTAAAATAGACGATGCATCGCTTTGGAATTTCAGGGAGTCGGATGCGCACAAGTATTATTTCTATATGTCTGGTGTGCAGTCAGGCACAAAGAAATACAATGCTCTTGTGACAGTGGATGCAAAATCGGACGCAGAGTCGGACAATAAGGTTAAAAAGTACAACATGGACGAGGTAGCGGATATGTCGGCCATGGATGCAAATTTTGACTGCATGAGTGCAGACAAGTATTCTGCTACAAATATTATATATGCATTTAATAATATGCCTGGTGTAGGCGGCATCACTCAGCAGGATATCAAAAGAACTATCACCATAGATATAGAAAAGTATGGAGCTTCGAGTAATAAGGCTACCAAGGTTACGGTGTCGTATTCATATTCTATCAATAAGAATGGAGTAAGAAAGACTTTTCCGGATCCGAATAGTGCACTGAAGGATGATTATACCATGGTGATTTATGATAATTCTTCAGATACTGTGAACCATAATCTAAGGAATGTCTATCTGTTTTACAATCCATGGTACACATCTACAGGAACACTTTACAATACCTGCAACGATGTCATTATAATCAATAATAAGGACAAGCTGGACTGCACGGTAAACATTGTAAAGCAAAAGACTATATCGGATCAGTCAGAGTTGAGCACGAAGGAGAGTACATATAAGGCATATGTGAAGGTAAGTGAGCCGGGAAATCGTACAGGTCATGCTTATACTCATATAGCCACCAATCTGAATGTAAATATGGGAGCACCGGATAATCCACTACAGCCCGATCAAGCTATATATGGCTTTAATAACAATGTAATTCAGAATGATGTAAAGGCAATTGTCGATATAAAGAATCTGACAAAAAGCAATGCATCTGAAAGGCTGTATGATGTGAAGGTGGCTGTATACGAGAGCAAGGCTTCACTGGATGATATATTTAAGGATAAAGACCCGGTTGTTACGATGACCGGAAGCATGGGGTATTAATTATGAAGCGTAATGATAACCGTGGTGCTTCCTTTGTGATGGTTGTAGTTGCAATGGCTATAGTGGCTGTTTTAGCTGTGACTGTGCTGTGGATAGCGCTTATGAACCTCCAGATGAAGGTGACGGACGAAAAAAATACAGACAACTTTTACTCGGCAGAGGGTGTGCTGGATCAGATATGTACCGGTCTGCAGGGAGATATTTCCAAGGCTTACTCAGCAGGATATACAAAGGTTATGGAGAATTACTCTGACAGCAGCATAAATGAGGCCGGCAGACAGAGTATATTTGCGCAGGAGTATTTAAAGAGCTTAAAGGGAAGTCTTGAGTCTGACAATACCGGTATGCACTATAAAACTGAAAAGCTTAAAGACTATGTGGATAGTAAGCTCACAGACGAAAACTCAAAGCCACACGCTGTGGTCAAGGCGGTAAATGCCGATGAAAATGGAAATGGACTGCTCAAGGTATACAACAGCCGCGCAGTCATTAATGGCATCAGGGTAGAGTATACCGATGAAAAGGGATTTAAATCAATAATAGAAACAGATATTTCTCTGGGAGTTCCATCCATGAGCTTTACAGCATCGGGAGGAGTTCCGGAGCTTTTTACATATTCTCTTGTCGGAAATGAAGGACTGGATATTATATCAGGACTTAATAAAGTGAATCTATCCGGTAATCTCTACGCCGGCTGTGAAAATGCGGCAGGCACAGGGACTTCTACTACGAGTGTTACCATTCCAAACAATGCCACACTTGATGTAAAGGATACCAGCTATATGATTGCAGAGGGCGATATAGAGGTGGGAGACTTTGCCGGAAAAGATACTGGTACAATAAAAAAGAATATGGCGGGGGTACACAATAACAGTACACTTTCTGTTGATTCACAGTGCCAGCTGTGGACAAGCAACATAAATGTAAATGGTGCAACAATCAATTTAGATGGCATGACATATGTGGCAGATGACATGACCTTAAAGGGTACAGGCTCAAAGGTTACACTTGGCAAGAATAATAAGAATAACAATGCGAAGTACGTCGGCTTTGGCAACGGAGGTGCTGACAAGGAAAATCCTGTCGCAGGCGATAGCTCTGCTATTATCATAAACGGCAGGGAGGCATCTCTTGATATGTCAAATATCAGGGAGCTTATGTTGGCAGGAACCGCATATATCAATACCCAGGCTATTGTAAACTCAAGTAGAGTGGGTACAGAAAACAGCAATGTGGGCATGGGTGAGTCAATCTCTGTAAAGGGTGACCAGATAGCATACCTTGTGCCGCCTGAGTGCATAGGCACAAGTGGAAATGGTGCGGATGCCAAATCGCTTTACAACAAGAATCCACTTTCCTATAAGGAGTACAAGGATATTACTGCAACCGGACAGGATCAAACAAAGTATACTGAAATAAATGCCAATGTGGTCAGCACAAAGACAGGTAAGGCTCTCTCGGCATATCTGCCGGAGTCAAAGACAATCGACAACTGTATAAAGAAGGTCTTTGTTCCTTCTACTGATAATAATGATGATGGACTTGTATACTATTATGTCAATCTGCCAACGAACAAGGCTGCTGAGTATTACAGTGACTATTTTGGTGCAGACAGTGACAAGCTCAAGAGATACACTAAGTTTTATACTGACAGCATACAGGTAAATGAGGCTGCAAGCATCTATACTGCCGGCAATTACAGCATCTACGATGGCAGCAATTTAAGCCTTTTGAAGGGCATAGCTGATGGTGTGGACATGGATGCACAGTCGGATGCTTTACAGCGCACGTATACTGCACTAAACTCAAAGCTTTTGACAAATTATGCGGATTTACCGACAAATGCAGCAAGTGTTTCGCTTTTTACAAATATAGTTAACAATACCAATTTGTTGAAAATAGTGCCAAATTCCGGTAATAAACATATATTTGAGACTGAGTATCAGGGGAAAAAATACCAGGCAATTGTCAAAAACGGTAACTACACCTATGATGCAAATGACAAATCACACAATGTGGATATAATTGTTGCTACGGGAGATGTGACACTGAATGCTGACTTTACAGGTACCATAGTTGCAAAGGGCAGGATAATTGTAAACAAAGACCAGTGCGAGATTGATAATGGTACTCAGGAGGTATTTAAGGCATTGCTTCTTGAAAAGGTAAGTGATGCAGACGATGCACTGCACCTGTATGATGTGTTCATGGACGGTGCCAACTATCTGGGTAATGTTTCTTCTTTTTCAAATAAGAAAGAGGCAGATACAAAAATAGATTATGCTACGCTCATTACATACCAGAACTGGACCAAGGAGTAGAAAACAAGCGGCTTTTAAGGCGCAAAACAGCTGCGAAATATTTATATTTGACAAATTTTGACGATATATACAAGGGAGGAATCCAATATGTCTGTAAAAGAAAAAAAGAATAATGGTGGTTTCTCTCTGGTAGAGCTTATAGTAGTGATAGCGATATCTGTCGTACTTATAGGTGCGGCAACCATATCCATTCGCTCGGTCATGGGTGTTGAGGTGAAGCAGTGTGCCAGAAATATTGAATCGATAATTAATAAAACAAGGGTCACCACTATGGGAAAGGACAGCGCAGTTCTTGAGATATATAAGGATGCATCAGATGGTGCCTACTATTATAAGACGACCATAAATGGTACAGTATCTGCTCCTAGCAAAATAGGAAAGAGCAGGATTGATGTATATTATTCCATGAAGGATGATTATAGTGATAAGACACAATTGAACAGTTCAGGCAGTATAGTGCTTCAGTTTGACAGAAGCTCAGGTGCACAAAAGCCTGATGCCAATGGTAAGTACTGCAGCCGTATCTGGATTCAAAAAAACAGCACCGAAAAGGTTATCACGATATACAAGGAGACCGGCAAGGTGGTATGTGAGTAATTTACATAGTTTAATGATGAATATTTTATTTTGACGCAAGGCTGTTATAAGGTTGTATGATGAAATCGGAGAGGAAGATGAACCATGAAACTTTTAAGGCGCATGAACAAATCAAATAATAGGAAAAACAGTGGCTTTACACTTGTTGAGCTTGTCATTGTCATGGCGATAATGGGAATACTGGGCCTGGCTGTTGCAGGCTTTATCGGTACGAGCACGAAGCAGTATAAGTACGCTTCAAAGGACGTAGATTTACAGTATGAGGCACAGCTTACCATGAATCAGATAGGAGACCTGATAATTGATGCGCAAAAGGGCGTTAAGTATGAGCCTGCTACAGTGGCAGCGCCGGTGGAGGTGGCATCGGCAGCCCCTGAGGCCGGTTATATTGCAACTGCATCAGCGGAAGAAGCGTCATCCGAAGAAGCATCATCTGAGGAAACATCATCCGACAGCAAGCTGATTATTTACAACAAGGATTGTACATACAATATCATATACAGACCGTCAGAGCACAAAATCTATCTGCGAAAGGATACACTGGATCCTGCAACTGGTGCGGTGAAGGCGGATGGTCAGGGCAAGGAATCTCTTATGGCAGAAAATGTCACAGGCTTTACACCTGATTTAAGCGAGGCAGAAAGCAAGAATTCTGTCGGAATTGTCGTGGACTTTAAGGCAGGGGACAAGAAGTATACATCAAAACAGAACTTCACTATGCGCAATAAGGTGCCGACTGGGGCAGATGTGGAGTATGTGGCACCGGCAGAACCTAAAGGAATAAGGATATATTACAAAGGCAAGGATGTAACCAACGGAACAGTATACTATGAGATGAAGAAAACGAATAATAATTTAAAGTTTACTGATAAGATACTTGGTGGAAAGTATGATTCAAAAAACGTAACATGGGATCATTCAGGAAACAAAAATGGTGGAAACTTTAATGCTAATGGTGATGTATATGATGTACAACTGATGAGCGATGAAACTACAGATCAATTAGTCATCACCGTAACATCCATAGACGATCCGTCATTGACGGCAAAGGTAACTGTAAACATAGCACATCCAATCAATATTCTGCATTGTGATGCAGATAAGCATTTCGATTTAGGACAGACGCATCAATTGTTTATTGATGAAGGGGAGTTAAAAAAATCTTCATTAAATGGCAAATATCAGATTAAGGATTTTGTATGGCATATGGAGGTAGAAAGTGTCAGCTCAACGGGTGCAACCGAGTACAAGGGAGATATATCCTTTAAAATGGGCGATGATGGTAAGCTGATTTATGGTCCTGATGGCAATGGTGAGCCTGATGGAATATTTAAGTTTAGTTCAAAGGAGATTGCCGGAGAAACCGGAGCAGAAGGTCATGAAGATGATCCTAAATATAGGAACTATCTTAATTATCATATTGTAGATGGTAATCAAAATGAAAAAATGCATATCACTCTCGGAAAAAATTTTTTTGTCGGAGAAAAATTAAATATCAGCGTCTGGCTTGGACTTGAGGAAGAGTCGGGATTTAAGTCAAATACAATTACGTTTTACACATATTATTAAACAAAGTAGTTTTTTACAAAGGAGCAATCGCAATGAGCAAATTAAGAAAAAAAATAGTGGTTCCAATATCGCTCACACTTACAGGATGTCTCGTTGTGGCAGCTTTTGTGCTGAATGACAGCCTAACAAAGGTCGATGCAAATGTAGCGTTCAATGGAATATCTGATATAGTCAGCTCACATGGCAAGGACAAGCCCTTCAATATAGTGGAGGTGGTGCCTGACAAGAAAATGGCATCCATTGGCTATCTGATTGATGGTCAGGAGCCTGACAATTGGTTTGGTACACTGTCAAAGATGTCTGACACAGAGGGAAAAGGTGCAACGAATAGGGCTGCTTATATGAAAAGCCTGAAAGAAAAGCTTGCGCCTATTACTACAGAGGAAAAGGACAACACAAAGCCCCTTTACTATGAGCCGTATGAGGAAAGTTATGTCAATCAGGGCAATGACTGGAGTGAGCTTGCCCTTGTGGATATGGATAAAATAAATCAGGGCACCGAAGGCTACAAGATGACAAAGCAGGAGAAGGGTGACTACAAGTTCAACACTGATTACCAGCTTGCTGTAAATGAAGATGGACTGCCTACAGGTCATTACAGACAGAATGTTGACCATTATGTTTTCATGCAGGGCGAGGATGAGACAGAAGATGGCTCTGAATCTGTGGATACAGGTAGTACCGGTAATACAGGCAGTACAGGAAGTACCGCAGATGGCTCTAATACAGAGACTGAAAATGGCAATCAAATTAAGGCACCCGGAAAAAGAGGCTACTACAGTGTTGCATTTACTGCAGTCGAATTGCCGGATGGCATGACAAATACCAAGTATCTGGTAGAGACTGATAATTCACAGAAAGCTGATGGAAATACAGACAGCGGTACAGATGGTAATATCGATAGCAGCACAGACAATACGACAGATACAGGCACAGCAGATGACACATCAGACAAGCATGTGGTTTATTCTATAAAGAGCGCATATGCCATTGGTTCTGCTGAGGGCATGCAAAACATAGCAAAATATGACCCAAAGGCATATATTTACAGAAAAGACAATTCAGATATCACATCACCATATGAATTTGTTGCAAGAGCTGACCGGATGGCAAGTCTGCCTGATGGCAGTAAGCCGGATTATGAGAAGTATACATACTGCACGGTTGAGATGGAGTATGTGCCTGCAGGTAAAATCACTGATGACGAGACCTACTACGAGGTGGATACTAAGGTACCTATTGAGTTTAATTACGATGAGACCGGCGAGTATGGAGCAGTGCTTGACTCACAGAATCCATACGAGAAGATAGATGATGGCACACCGGACAATCAGCCGGCAGGTAACACAGGAAAGGTAATCCTCACTGATACAGACGGATATTTTGATATAGTTAAGGACAGCCAGACATACACCTATATGGGTAAGGGAAAAGGTGACTATATAATGGAGGCTGATAAAAACGGCTCGCTTGATTATCCTGTAAATACTCCACACATATATTATAAGGGTGGTTTCAAGAACAATAACTGGTTCAGAACAGGTGTGTTCAATCAGGAGGGCAAGACTGGTGATGATGATAAGACTGCCAATATGACCTTTAAGGTAAAAACAGTCACACCAGAGGAGCTTGAGCAGATAGATGTGTCAACAATTGATTTACTCTATCTTTCAGGCTCAAAGTCCGTCCTTTCAAATGATTTAGGAAACGATGCTGCAACATATAATACTGATAATGACATTTCATGGGACAAGGTAAAGCAGATAGTCCAGCGCGTGCACCAGAGTGGTATCATGATGCCTGTTATAGTGGATAATGGTATTGTGTGTCCAAGTACAAAGGATGATAGCAACATTAAATATGATAGCAACATTAAAAAGCTTGCAGGCCTTTTGAGCTGTAACAATTTCAGCTCCTTGAATTTTACCAAGGACTCAGCTGATAATTTTATTAGCTGGAAAGATAACAATGTCATAACGTATTACCAAGTTGACAGTTCAACTCATACACATGGCTATGTAATTGGCAACGAATATGTCATTCCACGAAACTATAATCCTGATAAGGATGTACCATTTGTTTTAAGAGATGATTTTGCTTCTGCGTTTATTGAAGATAAAGATGAAACTAAATTTGTCGAAGCAGCTAAAAATGAGAATTTTGACGAGATAGCAGAGTACATCAACTCAGAGAATACAAGCAGGAAAAAAGAAAATGATACTCTTGGAAAGGACGAGTATGCGTATTATGACAAGAAGATTTCAAAGGCGATAGTTTTAAGCTATATCATATCGTATGCTGATAAGAGAGACATTATAAATCCGACAGATAGTCTGAACATACTGGATATAGAGCCCGGAACTGTAAAAAATGAGTCTGACGCTTTAAATTATGATAAGCTAAAAAATTGGCTTGGATCAAGATGCCCGGAGAAAAAAAAGGTTACAATAACAAGGGTTACGAGTGCAGAATTTATTGGAAGAATAGAGGATCTCAATAATTATGATATGATATATATGGGACTTGTAGCCGATAATCTGAATTATAGAGATGGTCATACAGTATATAATGATTGGAAAATGGATGGGCTTAAATACTCAAATGTTGGTGACATTGTTGTTATAAATCCGAAAGATGTGGTAAATTATTGGGGATATGATATGCTCAAGAATGGTCATGCGGGATTGCTGGATACTGATTATATAAATGATGGAGAGGCGCTTAATACTCAGCTTACATTAAGAGGAAATGGAAATAATGCTGATTATTTAACTGCTCCAAACACATACAGAGGTTCAGGCAATGATATTACTAAGCAGAAGGTTTCAGAATTGGAGGATTATATAAAGGCGGGCTTTCCTGTCGTCTTTTCAGATGGCTTTTTCAGCAATGATAGCAAGTATAAAAGTGGAATTAATGAGGATTACATTGATAACTGTTCAAATGTTTTTACTCTTTTATGTTATGCAAAAGATAAAGACAATGTTCTTAAAGTGGACAGCAAGGGAAATTTAAAAAAACAGTCAAATGAGACAGCTGACCTTGTTACCTACCTGACTACTGAAAAACCTGAAATATTACTCAAGGAGCAGGAAAAAGTAAAAGATACAGATTATGTTGAGATTAGTAATAATCAGATTACATTGGAATTTTCAATAAACAATGCAGGTGGTGCGGATTCTAAAGCGAGTTTTAATGCACAGCTGTTCTTGGATTCAAATTCTGATGGTAAGTTTTCGACGACCAATGAAGGAATAGCTGCAAATAAAATAAAACTATATTGTGATGGTACTATTGTGAATCCGGTAATGGGTGATGATGGTAAATATATGTATAGTCTGAATGCAGGCAATTATAATTATAAACTGGTTTATGATTTGCCGAATGGCTATGTAGGAGTTATGCCTTGGCAGCTTCGTGTAAGTCAGGCTACAAATAGCTACAGATATGATCAGAAATCCGGATATGTGTATGCCAAAAATTCAAAAGGCAGTCCTACAAAAGTCAAGATTCTTCAGATTAATTCAACCTTGAAGCATAATGAGGGCTTTAGGGGAAATTTTGATATGCAGGCGCAGAAGAATGATAGCAATACAAAGTTTCATAAATTACTTAGTCAAGTGAAGGATTTTGACCTGGATATAGAAACAGTTCGTTATGACAACGTACCTAAAATGGATGAGGTATGTGATAAGCTGCAGACATACGATATGCTTGTAATTGGATTTGGTGATTGTTATGATATTGATAATACAAATAATCATCTCGATAAAATAAAAGCATATATCCAGTCAGGAAAACCGGTATTGTTTGCTCATGATACAACGTCATTTTGTAATAATAAAAATGATAATAAATATAATAATGTCTGGGGATATAAGTTTAACTCTATAATTCGTGATACTGTCGGACTGGACAGGTATGGAATCTTGTCAAATGAGTATTTAAAGAAGGGCAATACATTACAGAGTACTGATGAGGATTTTGATAAAGCTGTACAGACTGCCAAAAAGAATAATACTGATATTGCATATGAGCCAAAATCTGATAATTCAGTTATTGTCAGACAGAATCAGGGATTTACTTATGCAGATTTAAATCAGTATCAGTGGAAAGATAATGGTAACGATCATGGCGAGTACAGGCTGTATTCAGGGCTAGATGGTAATGATTTTGAAGCTAAGACTAATAAGGCAGTCAAGGTTAATTCAGGACAGATTACCACATATCCTTTTAAGATTGCTGACGAAATAAATATAGCTACCACTCATAAGCAGTACTACCAGCTGGATATGAATCAGGATGCTGATGGTGATGGTGAGAGTGATATTGTTGTATGGTATACCTTGTCAAACCATGGAATTTATGAGCAGTCTCCAAAGGATGTAAGAAATAATTATTATATTTACACAATGGGAAATGTAACATACTCAGGTGTAGGACATTCCGATTTCTCAAATAATGATGATGAATTGAAACTTTATATAAACACTATGATTGCTGCATATAGTGCATCAGTTCATGAGCCGTCAATTTATCTTAAGGAGAATGCAGATACTGATTCAAATGACATAACTACATTATATGCAACTATTGATGATGCCATTGAAGAAGAAGCAGCTAATAAAGCGGATGCCAGACTAGATGGTGCAGACAGTACGCAGGATGTTTATTTTACGGTAAAGGATTCAAACCTTGTGCGAAATCAGATTGATGAAAAAACTGTTGTTTATTTGGATTTTTATATCGAGGATTCGCAAAAAAATCCAAATGATGAAACGATTGGCACCGGAAATGATAAGATTTACTTAAAGAAGGTGGACTGGGATATCTATACACTGAATAATGATGGAACAGAAAATGAACAGATAAATAACAGTAAAGAAAACAGTCAATTAAATAAGGATCCAAGGGACTTCTTTGAAAATAACAAGACATATAAGGTAAAGGTACCATTGAGTGCTTTACCGGAGGGAGCTAATTCTATAAAGATTTATGCCGTAGGATATAGTAAGATTTACCAGTCACAGGTGAGCGGTGGTGATAAAGAAACTACAACAGCAAAGGCATACAAGACCTTCCAGATACAGCGTGTAGGTCTTGCTGATTTGGATTAGTTTTCAAAGGCTCCTGGCTATCACATACTTTTCGTTTAAGCACAATTTATCAAACAGAGACTTATATAAACCATTTATATAGTCTCTGTTTTTTTACTGTTTCTTTATACTTTCTTTATTGAATTATCCGCGCTTATTGATAAAATAGATAGTATGCGCACGATTGCGGATATTTTTGCATTCGTGTATGGGGGATAATTAACCGGAAAGAAAGGAAACGTTTATGAGTAAAATTTTCAAAAACCTGATTCCATACTGGCGATGGATCATATTAATATTTGTTTTTCTCATTGCTCAGGCTTACTGTGATCTGGCTTTGCCTGCGTACACATCTGACATCATTGATGTTGGTATCCAGGATCATGGCATTGAGCATATCCTGCCAAAGGAGATTACATCGGAGGATTATCAGATGGCACAGACATTTATGCTGTCTGACGAGAAAGAAAAATTTACGGACTGTTACGAGGCGCAGGATGCTTCAAAATCTGATGACGGTGTGGCAAAATACAAGCTGACAGCTGATTCGGACACACTTGATAAGCTGGATGAGGAGCTTTTGGTTCCTCTTGTCATGGCATATCAGGCTTTTCAGTCGGGTGAGCAGATGGATGTGGATGCATCGGCTATCCCGCAGGGAGTAGCGCTCGATGATAACATGATAAAGCAGATAAGAAGCAAGGTGCAGGACAAAATCGATGCGGTGGGTTCATCTACACTAAAGTCCATGGGTGTAGCTTTTGCGACAAAGTGTGATGAGAATGCCGGAATTGATGTGGATGCCAACCAGATTGCTTATCTGTGGAAGGCAGGAGTAAAGATGGCAGGCTTTGCAGCAATTATGCTTATAGCAGCATGTGTTGTAGGCTTTGCGGCTTCTAAGGTCGGTGCCGCTGTCGGCAGGGATTTGAGAGAGAAGACCTTTTCAAAGGTTGTGGGCTTTTCAAATGCCGAGATTAACAAATTCTCTACGGCATCACTGATTACGAGAAGCACGAACGATATACAGCAGATTCAGATGGTTACTACCATGATGCTTCGTATGGTGCTTTATGCGCCAATTGTTGGTATCGGTGGTATCATCAAGGTGGCACAGACCAAATCCGGCATGGAGTGGGTGATTGCGATTGCGGTTGTTGCCATCATGGTTTTTATTTTCACGCTGGTCGGCATTGCTATGCCAAAGTTCAAGATTATGCAGACTCTTGTAGACAAGGTAAATCTTGTTTCTCGTGAGATTCTTACAGGTCTTTCTGTTATCAGGGCGTTTGGCCGTGAAAAAGAGGAAGAAAAGAGGTTTGATGAGGCTAACCGCGAGCTTACACGCACACAGCTTTTTACAAACCGCGTCATGACCTTTATGATGCCCGGTATGTCCATGATCATGTACTGCATCACACTCGGTATCGTGTGGGTTGCAGCAGGCAGAATAGACAAGGGCTCTATGCAGGTAGGTACGATGACTGCGTTTATTACATATGCCATGTTGATTGTCATGTCATTTCTCATGCTCTCAGCCATGTCCATCATGCTTCCGAGAGCCGGTGTTGCGGCAGAGCGTATTGACGAGGTCATAAGGACAAGCAGCACTGTAAATGATCCAAAGGCGCCTGTTACTGAGGCAGACCACAGGGGTGTTATCCGCTTCAATCATGTGGATTTCAGATATCCGGGAGCAAAGGAGGATGTGCTTTCAGATATTGATTTCGTGGCAGAGCCGGGAAAGGTTACAGCTATTATAGGAAGCACGGGCTGTGGAAAGTCGACACTTGTAAACCTGATTCCGCGTTTCTATGATGTGACGGGAGGCTCAATAGAGCTTGACGGACACGATATCAGAGACTACACACTAAGCGAGCTTCGCGAGTCGATAGGCTTTGTTCCGCAGAAGGGTATTCTTTTCTCAGGAACCATCGCCTCAAACCTGCGCTTTGGTAAAGCGGATGCGAGTGATGAGCAGATAAAAAAGGCAGCAGATATTGCACAGGCTTCTGAGTTTATCGAGACAAAGAATGACAGGTATGAAAGCTCAATCGCACAGGGCGGCTCAAACGTGTCAGGAGGTCAGAAGCAGAGGCTTGCCATAGCAAGAGCTATCGCAAAGGATCCTCATATCTATGTGTTTGATGACAGCTTTTCAGCACTCGATATGAAGACTGACGCGCGTCTGCGTGCAGCCTTAGCTGAGGTTACAGAGAATGCTTCCGTCATTATCGTGGCACAGCGTATCAGCACGATTATTCATGCTGACCAGATTCTCGTGCTCGATGACGGTAAAATCGTAGGAAAAGGCACCCACGAGGAGCTTCTTAAAAATTGTGATGTATATATGCAGATTGCACAGTCACAGCTTTCAGCCAAGGAACTTGGACTTGATGATAAGGCGGCAGAAACTGCAACTGATAAAGCAGCAGATAATGTAACAAAAACAGCAACAGATACTTCGGCTGTATCAGGCTTAGATAATGAAAAGGAGGGCATGTAAGATGAGTGAGAATAACAACGAACAGTTCAAGATGCCTCCTAAGAGGCCAAGAGGGCCAATGGGACATGGCCCCGGAATGGTCACAGAAAAGGCCAAGGATTTCAAGGGCTCTACAAAGAAGCTCATAAAGTATCTCGGCAGATACTGGGCTGCCATCATTGCAGTTATGATATTTGCAGCAGTTTCGACTGTCTTCTCCGTTGCAGGACCGAAGATCATGGGTAAAGCCACCACTGCGCTTGCCGAGGGACTCATGAACAAGATTGCAGGAACAGGCGGCATAGATTTTGATTATATTGCAAAGGTTCTTTTGTTTACGCTGGCTTTATATGTGGTGAGTGCCATCTTTATGTTCGCCCAGGGACTTATCATGACAGGCATCACGCAGAAGACCTGCTACAGGATGCGTAAGGACATCACGAGCAAAATCAACCGTATGCCGATGAAGTATTTCGAGTCAAGGACATATGGTGAAGTACTTTCGCGTATCACAAACGATGTGGACACACTCGGACAGAGCTTGAACCAGAGTATCACACAGATTATTACATCTGTTGCCACTTTGGTCGGTACACTGGTCATGATGCTGTCTATTTCACCTCTCATGACGCTGATTTCACTCGTTATCCTGCCTGTTTCGATGATACTCATTTCGTTTGTCATAAAGCATTCACAGAAATACTTCAGACAGCAGCAGGAGTATCTGGGACACATAAACGGACAGGTCGAGGAGGTGTACGGAGGCCACCTCGTCATAAAGGCATATAATAAAGAGGCAGAGACTGTAAAGACCTTTAAGGAGGCCAACAATGTGCTCTACAAATCCGCATGGAAATCACAGTTTCTCTCAGGACTTATGATGCCTATCATGCAGTTTGTAGGAAACTTAGGATATGCGGGAGTAGCGATCTCAGGTGGTATACTTGCCATAAAGAATGTCATCACAATCGGAGATATCCAGGCCTTTATACAGTATGTGAAGAATTTCACACAGCCAATCCAGCAGATAGCACAGGTGGCAAACCAGCTTCAGTCGATGGCGGCTGCATCTGAGCGTGTATTTGAGTTCCTCGAGGAGGAGGAAGAGGATATAACAGTGGAAAATCCTGTAAAGCCAGACCATATCGAGGGAAGTGTGGAGTTTTCGCATGTACACTTTGGTTATAATCCTGACCAGATCATCATCAATGATTTTTCTGCACAGGTAAAGCCGGGACAGCAGGTTGCTATCGTTGGACCGACAGGAGCGGGAAAGACTACCATGGTCAAGCTTCTTATGAGATTTTATGATGTAAGCTCAGGCGCCATTCTTGTAGACGGACATGATATCAGGGATTACAACAGAGCCGATCTGCGAGATGCATTCGGCATGGTATTGCAGGACACATGGCTCTTTAAGGGCACCATTATGGAAAATATCCGCTACGGCCGTCTGGATGCCACAGATGAGGAGGTCATCGCGGCAGCAAAGGCAGCACATGCCCATCACTTTATCCAGACACTGCCGGGTGGCTACGATATGGAGCTCAATGAGGATGCTTCCAATGTGTCACAGGGACAAAAGCAGCTTTTGACAATAGCAAGAGCTATCCTTGCAGACAATCCAATCCTTATCCTTGATGAGGCCACATCCTCTGTAGATACACGTACAGAAATCCGTATCCAGAAGGCACTTGACAATCTGATGAGGGGCAGAACAAGCTTTGTCATCGCTCACAGGCTGTCTACTATCAAGAATGCAGATATGATTCTTGTCATGAAGGACGGAGACATTATCGAGCAGGGTACACACGATGAGCTTCTTGCAAAGAACGGATTTTATGCAGAGCTGTATAACTCTCAGTTTGAAGAATAGAGAAAGCACGGGTATCGTGCAGTTTTGCGAATATGCGTGGGGCTGAATGGTTACATAAAATTTAAAAAAAATACGCTCTCGACAAAATTCGACAAAATGTGTTATCATAAAAGCATAAAATTTGTTTTGACATGACAGTAATTGGCGGCATAGGAGAGTTTGATGAGCACTTTAAATGTCGCAGTAGCAGACGAAAAGAAAAACATGCAAAGTTTATTAAAGGGCATGGAGTTTTTAGGAACAGCAAGAAGTAGTGATGAAGCATACAGCATGATAAACGGTAATGCCGGTTCTGATGTGATACTTGTATATGTAAAGAGAGCATCCGGTGACACTGAGCCACTTGATGATACATATATGGAGAAAAAATCTCTTGAGACACAGGTGACGGATATCATTCATGAGATAGGTGTTCCGGCTCATATAAAGGGATATCAGTATCTGAGGACTGCGATAGTGATGTGTGTTGAGGATATGGAGATGCTTAGCTCTATCACAAAGCTTTTGTATCCCACTATTGCAAAGAAGTACAAGACTACATCAAGCAGGGTGGAGAGAGCCATAAGGCATGCTATCGAGGTGGCATGGAGCAGAGGCAGGATGGATACGATAGACGCCATGTTTGGATACACTGTAAACTATGGTAAGGGCAAGCCTACCAATTCGGAGTTTATTGCCCTGATTACAGACAAAATACGTCTTGGGATGTAAAAATCGTCATTATAGACAAATAAAACCACATTTTGATAAATTTACTAGGCAAAATGTACTCCCGCGTGATATAATATAGTATGCATTCTGTTGGTTTCAGGATGTATACTATATTTTTTATCAGATTAATCGTTGTTTAAATAACTGTAATCTGGGGGAGGTTTCAGCATGGACAAAATTAAAATATTAATGGCCGCATCAGAGGCAATACCTTATATGAAGACAGGTGGACTTGCTGACGTAGTGGGATCTTTACCAAAATATTTTGACAAGGACAGATATGACGTGAGAGTCATACTTCCGAAGTACAAATGTATGGATGATAAATTACTGCCACAGCTTAAGTTCGTCTGTCATTTTTATGTCAATCTCAACTGGCGCAGGCAGTATGTGGGGATTTTTACATCGCAGTATGATGGTGTGACATATTATTTTGTGGACAATGAGTTTTACTTTGCAGGAGATAAGCCATACAACAATATATACGAGGATGTGGAGAAGTTTGCTTTCTTTTCAAAGGCGGTGCTTGAGGCTTTGCCGGTTATAGATTTTGCCCCGGATGTGATACATTGTAATGACTGGCAGACAGGACTCTTGCCGGTTTTTCTAAAGACAGTGTACGGCTCAGACAATTTCTATGCCGGTATCAAGACAGTCTTTACCATTCACAATATGAAGTTTCAAGGGCGATGGAAGATTAAAGAGGTGGCTGATGTTACAGGACTTCCGGAGCATATTTTTAATTCAGGGGAGCTGGAGTTCTATGGTGAGGCTAATTATTTAAAGGGCGGCATAGTATATGCAGATGAGATTACGACTGTCAGTCCGACATATGCAGATGAAATCTGTACACCTGAGGGCGGAGAGGGCCTGGATGGCCTGATGCTTGAGCGGCGCAGGCATTTGAGAGGCATTGTAAACGGTATAGATTATGATGTCTTTAATCCTATGAAGGATACATATCTGGATAAGCATTTTTCTGTAAGGGAATTGAGTGGAAAGGTCGTTAATAAGCGTCAGCTGCAGGAGAAGTATGGTCTGGCTGTGGATAAGGATGTCATGCTGATTGGAATAGTTTCGCGTCTGACAAAGCAGAAGGGCTTTGATCTGGTGGCATATGTGATGGAGGAGATGCTTTCCACCATGAATGTACAGTTTATAGTGCAGGGCACAGGAGAGCAGCAGTACGAGGAGATGTTTAATTATTTCCATGGCAGGTATCCGCAGAAGCTTGGAGTATATATCGGCTACTCAGAGGAAAATGCACATGAGATATATGCAGGCTGTGACGCATTTCTCATGCCGTCTCTTTTTGAGCCGTGCGGCTTGAGCCAGCTCATGTCTATGCGATATGGTACGCTGCCTATAGTCAGGGAGACCGGTGGCCTTAAGGACACTGTAGTGCCGTACAATGAGTACGAGAATACGGGCGATGGCTTTTCCTTTGCCAATTATAATGCGCATGATATGCTGCATGTCATCAAATATGCTCTTGATGTGTTTGAAAACCATAAGGACAGATGGCAGGAGATGATGCAGCGCGCCATGAGGCATGATTTCTCATGGAAGGCATCTGCGAAAGAGTATGAGAAGCTTTACGACATGCTGCTTGGCAACTAGTACATCGTTCTGCAAATAACAGGCCAATAACTTTCATGAATTTCCAACTATGTTCTTAGAAAGTAAAATACCGGATACATATCTATGATATGATATCCGGTATTTTGTGTTATCGGGTTATATGATTATCAGTAGACAGTGTCTGTTTTACTATCGTATATGTAGTACCTCTCGCCGAGTACTTCCTCGTCGCGTACCTCTGTAGAGTTTACCTCACAGATGAATTCGCTTAGGTTGCAGACATCTATATCGCTATCCAGCGGCATTACCAGAAACTCATGGATACTGCTTGGTATGAGCAGCATATTGCCGCCGAGCTTTTTTGCCAGCGAGCTTAGCACACCCGGGTAGAGTATGGCGGATGCGCCGTTTGTCTGCCTGCTGTTTGTAAGGATATACATAGGCAGGCTGTCAAAATCACAGACTGCGCGCATCTGATTGGCATAGCCCGGACATTTTTTGGCAAGAAACTCTGCCATGTTGATTATTGAGCATGGAAGTATCCTTGGTGTATTTTGCATTGAGGCGCGGATTAGTGTTTCTGTATCTATGCCCCAGCGTGACAGAAGCGCATCTGTGACTGTAATGGTGCCAAATTCAGGCAGCTCGGCTCCTACATATACTTCAAATATGATGGCAAAATCCAGATATTTGATATAGGGCACGTCCTTTAGCTGCTTTTGGTTTTTGTCGTAGCTTATGAGCTGGAAAATTATTTTCTCCTTTACCTTGGAAAAATCATCACAGAAGCTTATGTCAAAATCTTCAGTTGGCTTGAAATCATTGTAGGTGGATAAAATTGCATCGAGAATAGAATCAATGGATACACCATCAAGATACCAATGGTAGTAAGGATTGAGATAAATAGTCGGTGCTATATTGAATTTGGGATTGATAATCACCAATCCGTCGTAGATCATCCCGTTGTTCTTTTTGACAGGATGGATGGTAAGCTTGAAATTATTGTCAAGTCTTGCGGTTATTTCTGTTTCTATAGTATGTAAAAACTCCGTGTATTTCATGAATCTCCTTGCGGAGCATAAAAATATCGGATCTCGTGGAAAAGTAAAACCCACGAAGCAGGGCGCTTCGTGGGTTTTACTCTATCATTGTTTGTTGAAGTTTGCAATATGTATTTTTGTACAATTTTTAGACTTCATTTTTGTGATATCATACAAAATACAGCTGCGCAATCCATTTTTAATCTGATTTGAGCCTCTGCCACAGTGTGTTGTAAAGTGTTGCGTCATCATCATTTAAAGCTCTGTATACTTCACAGTTTTTGAGCATATCGGAAGGCGGATTAATCGCCTCATTTTTCTTCGTTTCTGCATCCTGGTTGTCGATGACAGACTGGATAGGTGATGCATAGTATACATATTCAAAGTTGAGCTGTGCCGGCTCATCACTGCAGATATAGTTCAAAAATTCCTGCGCGCCCTCTTTATTCTTGCATGTCTTTGGAATAAACCATGAGTCAATCCAGAGGTTTGAGCCCTCCTTTGGCACGATATAGTCCAGGTTATCGTTTTCAGCCATGGCGGCAGCTGCCTCACCGGAGTAGCACACTGCGATTGCTGCATTTTCAGCAACCATCTCATCACAGGTTTCATCCACGTAGTAGGCGAGCACATCACTGCTTTGTTTGTTCAGTATATCAAATGCTTCATCGAGCTTTGCTGTGTCTGTCTCGTTTATCGAGTAGCCAAGTGTGCGAAGGGCGGGAGTAAAGGCATCACGGACAGAATTAATCATAATCATGTTGTCCTTGTATTTGCCGTTCCACAGGCAGTCCCAGGTATTTAGGTCTGATGCATCAGCCATCTTTTTATTGTATAGTATGCCGAGTGTGCCGTAGAAATAAGGCACAGTATACTCATGTGTCGGGTCAAAGGATGCGGACATGTCGATTATATCCTGATTTACATTTTGATAGTTTGGCATTGAGCTGTAGTCTATCTTGTTGACCTCACCCTCACTTATGAGCTTCTCGATGATGTAGTCAGAGGTGCAGATGACATCGTAATCGATGGCACCGGACTTGTACTTTGTGTACATCTCCTCTGGCTCCTCGTATTCCTCGTATTTAACGGTGATTCCGGTTTCCTGCTCGAAGCTGTCGATTACTGATTCATCGATGTATTTACCGTAGTTTAGCACTGTTATGGCATTGTCATTGTTCGTGCTTCCGGCGCTTATGGTAAATACCGAAAAGCAGCCGATTACGAGTACTGCAACAATTGCGATGCTCACACTACGCTTTACGATGCGCAGCTTTTTAGCCCTTGCAGGCTTCTTTGATGCGCTGACAGGTATCTGGTTTGAGTTGATGTTTACCACAACCAAAAGCAACAGCACTGTGAAGAAAAGTATGGTTGACAGAGCATACAGCTCCGGCTTTACACCCTTTTTCAGCTCTGTGTAGAGCATGGTTGAGAGTGTGTTTACTCCGGCACCCTTCGTAAAGTAGGTGATGGAGAAGTCATCGAGTGACATTGTGACCGCCATTATAAAGCCGGAGAACACTCCGGGGCTTATTTCAGGCCAGGTGACCTTGAAAAATGCATATAGAGGTGATGCGCCCAGGTCAAGTGCGGCCTCATAGGTGTATTTGTTGGTCTGCTTGAGCTTTGGAAGCACATTGAGTATCACATAAGGGATATTGAACGTGATGTGTGCGATAAGCACTGTCACAAAGCCCAGATTCATGAATTTTACAAACAAAAGCATCATTGAGATACCGGTCACGATATCTGCATTGAGCATCGGGATGTTTGTAGCGCCCAGATAGATTGTCTGGTTACGTTTCTTCATGGCGCTTATACCCATGGCTGCGAGAGTTCCTATTATTGTAGAAATCACAGCTGCAAGCAGCGTAATCTGCAGTGTTGTAGAAAATGCCGACATAATCCGCTCACTCTGAAAGCACTTTATGTACCAGTCGAGCGTGAAGCCTCCCCATTTAACCTTGGATTTGGAGTTGTTGAAGGAGAGTACTATTAATACAAGGATAGGTAGATACAGAAACAAAAAAATAAGTCCCATATATACCCTTGATGCTATTTTTTTTACCATAATGCGCTCTGGTCTCCTTCCTTATCAAACAGATTGACGAGTGCCATGCTGATTAACACGAATACCATGAGCACGAGTGAGAGACCGCTTCCTGCGCCCCACTGCGAACCATGGACGAAATCCTGTTCTATGATATTTCCGATGAGCAGGACCTTGCCGCCACCGAGTATCTGTGAGATGGCAAAGGATGTGAGTGATGGCACGAAAACCATTACGATTCCGCTTATGACACCGGAAATTGTAAGTGGCAGTATAATCTTGAAAAGTATTGTGACTTTGTTTGCACCGAGGTCAAGAGCCGCCTCAATCCAGTCGTTTTTGATTCTGGTCATGGAGTTGTATATAGGCAGCAGCATGAATGGCAGAAAGTCATAGACCATGCCAAGCACGACTGCTCCGGAGGTATTCATGATGTTGAAGCCCGGAAGTCCGAGAGTGGTGAGTATCGAGTTGATGACACCGTTTTTGGACAAAAGCTGCTTCCATGCGAGTATTCGAAGCATAAAGTTCATCCACATAGGAAGCATGAAAACAAATACCACAAAGCTTTGGTTTTTAATCTTTAAGCCGTTTAAAATCATCGCAAGCGGATAGGACAGCACCAGGCATATTATGGTGCATATGATTCCAAGTCGCAGGGATAAAAGCAGTGCCTTGATATTGGTGTGCTGTGCTATTGCAGCCAGATATTCAAATGTGAAGCCTCCGTCAGAGCCTTTAAATGCATAGTACACAATCATGAAAAGCGGAAGTATGATAAATCCGATAATCCATATGAGGTACGGCCCTGCGAGCAGCTGTTTCTTTATTTTAGACATCTATCTCCACCGCCTTTTCATCTGAGGACTCAGGCTTGTGCATTACCTGGATATTAAATGGAATCACCTTGATACCCACATGACTGCCGACCTCTACATATTTGGTGGTGTGCACCATCCAGTCGTAGCCGTTAGCCTTTACCTCAAGCTCATAGTGCACTCCCTTGAAGATATTTGACACGACATCGCCCTGCATGTAGCCGTCCTCCGCAGGCACCAGCTCCACATCCTCCGGGCGGATGACTATATCGACAGGCGTGTTCTCACCAAAGCCCTCGTCCACACAAGGCATCTTTACACCGAGTATCTCGACAAGCTTATCCTTTATCATAACACCGTCGATGATATTACTGTGCCCGATAAAGTCAGCGACAAAGGCATTTTCAGGCTCATTGTAAATGTCCTCCGGTGTGCCAATCTGCTGGATATAGCCCTGATTCATGACTACGATGGTGTCAGACATGGTAAGCGCCTCCTCCTGGTCGTGTGTGACATAGACGAAGGTGATACCGAGCTCATTTTTGAAGCGGATAAGCTCATACTGCATGCTCTGGCGCAGCTTTAAGTCGAGAGCGCCAAGCGGCTCGTCTAACAGAAGTACCTTAGGCTCGTTTACAATAGCTCTTGCAATAGCGATACGCTGCTGCTGGCCTCCGCTAAGAGAATCCACAGAGCGGTTTTCAAAGCCGTCGAGATTGACGAGCTTTAATGCATACTTTATTTTGTCATCTATGTAAGCCTTGCTTTTTTTCTTTATTTTAAGACCAAACGCGATGTTTTCAGCTATTGTCATATGAGGGAAAAGAGAGTATTTCTGGAAAACAGTGTTCAGATTTCTCTCGTTTGCAGGCACATTTGTGATGTCCTTTGAATCAAACATGATTTTTCCCTTGTCCGGTGTCTCAAAGCCACCGAGCATGCGAAGTGTGGTGGTCTTTCCGCAGCCTGATGGTCCAAGCAGCGTCAGAAACTCATTCTCCCTGATGTATAGATTTAAATCGTCGAGTACAACATTGCCGTTGTATGACTTTGTGATATCGATAAAATCAATTAATTTCTTTCCCATGGTGTAAACCTTTCTCATGTAATTATAGTATTGGTAGGAACTGTATGTTTATAATTTGCTGCTGTACACACTAAAAATGTGGCCGGCAGTAATTACAGCCCCATAAAAGAGCTTCTGCAGGGGAAGCGTCAGAAGCTTGGAGGATTGCTGACCCATATGAGCATGGCATCCTTTGAAGACTTATTTTCAATAAAATGCTTCTTACCGGCTTTAAAATAAAAGGACTCACCGGCCTTTACGGTGTGCACTTTGCCACCATAGCAAAGCTTCACTGTGCCCTTTATCACATATCCAAACTTCTCACACTCCTGAGGCAGATATATTTCAGAACTGCCACCCGGATGAAGAGTGAGCCTGACAGGCTCCATGGAGCGGGTCTGTGCGTTTGGAATGATCCATTCCACCTTGCTGTTTTTTTCATCGTCAATTTTCTCAAAATAGTCGTTTGCCTTGTATACAATCTGCTCAGGTTCCGAATCCGTAAAAAACTCCGCCGGTGTCATACCCAGGCACTGGATGATATCAAGCAGGGTGCCGACTGACGGTGAATTCTGATTTCGCTCGAGCTGGGAGATAAATCCCTTCGTCAGCTCAGCCCTGTCAGCAAGCTCCTGCTGGGTAAGTCCGTACTGGATACGAAGCTCCTTCATACGATGTCCGATATCCATGTTTACTTCCTTTTCTAATACATTTTATGTTATAGTTGCTGTAGGTTTAATAATAGATTTTTTGTTTACTAAAAATAAACCAACGAGATAATTTTAATATATTTTTTATAAATGTCAAGGGGATTTTTGTAATAAAAAAACACCTCATTCAGTTTTGAATGAGGTGTTTTTTATGTATGAAGCCGATAACCGGGATCGAACCGGTGGCCTACGCATTACGAGTGCGTCGCTCTACCTACTGAGCCATATCGGCAAGCTATATTATAGTATCAGATATAAGAGTGTATGTCAAATCAAAATTTTGAGGTGAAATTTTTAGAGAGATAATTATAGAAAGGTATTGACATTAAAATGTATATAGTGTATATATAACACATAAACAGTTAATAAATACAGTACGGAGGTAGCATATGAAGCTGATGCAAAATTCAGGAGTGCCCATCTATCAGCAGATAGCGGACAGCTTCAAGACAGATATTTTGGCCGGCAGGTATGAGCAGGGGGAGTTCCTTCCGTCTATAAGAGGGCTGGCAAAGGACTTGAAAATCAGTGTGATAACCACGATGAAGGCTTATGAGCAGCTTGCAGATGAGGGACTCATCACAGCGGCGCAGGGCAAGGGCTTTTATGTCAATGCACAGGACAGTGAGATGATAAAGGAACAGCACCTGCGCAAGGTGGAGGAGTCGCTGACAGATGCGATAGCCGCAGCTGAGGTGGCCGGAATCTCTAACGACGAGCTTAAGGGAATGCTTGAGGCGTTGCTTGATGTAGAATGACAGGAGTGGATTGGTTATGATTATGGATAGCTATAAACAATGAAAAATTTAAGTAAGAATTAGTTCATATTTAAATAATGATATGAAAACGAGTCAGGAGGAATGAAGATGACAACAAAGAATGCAATTGAGGCAGCAAAAATCACAAAGAAACTTAAAAACTTCACACTGGATGTGGAGAATTTCGCAATACCACAGGGCTTTGCGACAGCCTTAATCGGAGAAAACGGAGCAGGAAAGACAACACTTTTAAATATATTAGCAGGAATCAGGCTTGACTATAAAGGTGAAATCACATACTTTGGACAGTATTCCGACAAACAGAAGGAAAACTCGGGAGATATTAAAAACCGCATAGGCTATACCGGCCCCGGCAAATACTATCTGCCGCAGTGGACAGTTAAGGATATAGAGGAAATCAGTAAGCTGATGTTTGATGATTTTTCAGCAGATGATTTTCACAGATATTGTGAGGAGCTTGCAATATTTTCACATGGCAGCATTGATATGAAGAAAGCCAACAGCTCATTTTCGGATGGTATGAAGATGAAGCTCATGCTGGCAGGAGTCATGGCGCGAAAGACAGACCTTCTTTTGCTGGATGAGCCGGCATCGCCGCTTGATCCGCTGATGAGAGATAAGCTGTGCCAGATGATTGGCGAGTATATCCATGAGGGCAACGGTAAGCGCAGTGTATTTTTCTCTACGCACAATATCTCAGATATGGAAAATATCACCGATTATGCCATTATAATGGAAAACGGACAGATTGTGGAGCAGGGCTTTGTTGAGGATTTGAAGGAAAAATACATCCTGATTAAAGGAGATGCAGCAGATACAGAGGCTGCCGGTAAGGTGCTGTATTCAATGACCAAAAATCCGTATGGCTTTGAGGGCATATGCTTGGCGGAAAACATAGATAAGCTTGCAGGACTTAATGTGACAAAGGAGATTCCGACACTTTACCAGATAAGCGTTGCTGTCATGAAAAATAACACAAAGATTGTGATGCGCTAGTGCGAGGTAAGGTGTTATGGAAAATAAGTCAGGAAGTATGAATGAAAAAATGTTTTCAAAGGAACATGATACTGAAAGAACAATTAATAAAAAAGATAACAAAGCAAAGAATGAAGTTCTAACATACATCAGGGATTACCGTGTTATGACTAATCTCAAGTATCGTCTTATAACAAATATACTGATTCCGGTTTTAGCAATTTTTACATCAATGCTAATTGCCTGTTCGAAAACAGTCTGGGCATGGATTGGAGTTATAGTAATTGTTTATGATTTTTATATGATGTGCGAGGTGGTGCAGGACTATTTCTGCTTCGGCTGTATGTGCAAGAAGAATGCATTTGGCATGCATTTTTTAAAGACAGGTTTTAACGGAGTAAGATACTTTCAGAATGCAGTTCTTGTGGATATACTTATAAGACCGCTGCGTATTGGAATTACAATACCATTTATTAAATTTGGAGTTAATATCTGGTCGATATTTGACATTATTATGATATCTTCAATTGTTTCGGTTGGCTCATTAAATATATTCAGATACATGGATATGGGAATGTATATTTATCTGCTGGCGCTTATAGTTATCTTCCCGGCAATTGCGGGTAGTATAGCTGTTTTGATTTATGGTGCAAAAATGTGGTTTATCGCACCTGTGTTAGCAGTGGTGCTTGTAGGAGCGATAGCAGCGACATATTATCATATGATGGTGCGTATCCGCAGATCATATGTTGATGTGTAGAGGCATTTTAAATTGGAAAGTATATTTGAAAAGGAGAAATATTATGCTGAAAGATATTAAATTAGGATTTAAATTATTGAGATATGGCTACAAACTGAAGTTGAATGTGATCATGCTTGTATTCCTTACAGTAATCGGAATTGCATCCGATATAATGAGCAAAGGAACTACAATCATAGGCGGGATATACTTTATGATGAGTGGTATGTTCACATTCCAGCTCATCATGTCGATGGATGTATCAGAGCTTATCCAGTCCACATCACTGAAAAAGAAGCTGCAGATATACATTCCGGTGATGTCAAGCACGGTAATCAATCTTGTTATTTTTACATTTCTGGTGGTAGAAAGAGTCATTCTGATACAGTATGGAGTGGCAGATAAGACGCAGCTTATCTACACACTTTTTACGATTGATGTTGTACTGCTGATAGTATATCTGTACACAAGCATATGCTATAAGTATTATGTACTTGGCTTTATCGCATTCATGGTTTTGTTTATGGGCGTTTTTACTGTGCTTTCAGGAGCAGCGTTTGTGCCGGTTTCTAATGCTGTTTTTAAGCTTGGACTCCCGGTGGTGGCATTGCTAGGCTATATTGCTATTTTTGCAGGTGGAGCGCTTGAGATATTGATAGGAGAGCTGCTTTACAAGAAGCCTTTGTCAGAATTCGCATTCAGGGGATTTTTCCGTGATGCAAAGTAGTGATGTTACTGTTCCCGCATAACAGTGTGACAAACAACATAGTGATTTCAAAAAATAAGAAATATTTTTGTAAAAATATTGAAAAAATGATCGCTTTGTAGTATGTTATCATTGTCGGTGCAAAAGCCGGCAATGAGACTAATTAACATATTATCAGGAGAAAAATATATTAAATGGATAGTGACAGTTATAGTAAACAACAGTTAGACGACTTGTTTATGGATATGATTGCCTACTATGATGGCGATCCAAAGAGAATCCAGCATTTCACCAAGGTGCACAGCTATGCAAGGCTTATCGGTATAGGAGAGGAGCTTGATGATGCCTCGCTCTTTATACTTGAGGCAGCGGCTTACACACACGATATCGGCATACGTGTGGCGGAGGAGAAGTATGGCAGGTGCGATGGAAAGCTTCAGGAGCAGGAGGGACCGATAATCGCCCAGAAGATGCTCTCACAGCTTGGCTTTGAGAATTACATAGTTGAAAGAATTTGTTTTCTCATAGGTCACCATCACACATATGACAATATAGATGGTCTTGATTATCAGATACTCGTTGAGGCTGATTTCCTCGTAAATCTGTATGAGGATGATGCGGGAAACCGTGCAATCGACAAGGCATACAAGCGCATATTCAAGACTGAAACAGGAAAAAAGATTTTTAGACTAATGTTCGGATATGAAGAAGAGGATTAGTATGAGCCGGGCCGGGAGGAGACTTCCGGCCCTTGTTCGTATTATGCAGCTTATATCAGAAATAGTAATTAATCAGAATAGTAAATATGCAGAATAGTTACCTGAAATAATATTTGGGGATATGTCAAAAATTTTTGAATTTTGAGAAAGAAATAATATAATATGGCAAATAAAATTAACTATCAAAAATTAATGGAAGATTTAATAAAAGAAAATTGCATGGACAATAACTGCACTCCACGTCTTTTGCTCCATAGCTGCTGTGGACCGTGCAGCACGTATTGCATACAGACTCTCTCGGAGTATTTTGATGTGACTGTGTTTTATTACAATCCAAACATTTACCCACCAGAGGAATATCACATGAGAGCACAGGAGCAGAAGCGCTTTATAGATGAGTTTCCGGTGAAAAATCCGGTTCACTTTGTGGAGGGTGTGTACGACACCAAGCGCTTTTACGATATGGCACGCGGCATGGAGGCTGTGCCTGAGGGCGGGGAGAGGTGCTTTAAGTGCTACAGGCTGCGTCTTGAGGAGAGTGCACAGTATGCAAGGGAGCATGGCTTTGATTTTTTTACAACGACACTTTCCATCAGCCCGTTGAAGAATGCCGAAAAGCTCAATGAGATAGGAAAAGACTTAGAGAGCCAATATGGAGTGCGATATCTTTTCTCTGATTTTAAGAAGAAAGAGGGTTATAAAAAGTCCACGGAGATATCAAAGCAGTATGATATGTACAGGCAGTACTACTGCGGCTGTGTATTTTCCAAGGAGCAGCGTGACAGAGAGATTGCAGCACGTGGGTGAAAATGTGGTTGCGTGACAGCAAAAATTATTATATAATTTAGCACAGTAAAGCGGCTGTTTAGAGCAGGCGGCGGTATCACATCTTATTTTCATATAATACATTGTGATACATGAAAATAAATCATCATTTAATAATCAAGGAGGAATCTCATGGCACAGTTATGGGGAGGACGTTTCACAAAGGAGACAGATCAGCTCGTTTACAATTTCAATGCGTCCATTTCATTTGATCAGAAGTTTTATAAAGAGGATATAGAGGGCAGCATCGCCCATGTTACGATGCTTGGAAAGCAGGGCATCATCTCACAGGCAGAGAGCAACGATATAGTGGCTTGCCTAAAGCAGATACTTAAGGAGGTAGAGTCAGGGGAGCTTGAAATCAGCTCAAAGTATGAGGATATCCACAGCTTCGTTGAGGCTACACTCATAGACAGGCTTGGTGACACAGGAAAGAAGCTTCACACAGGCCGAAGCAGAAACGACCAGGTCGCTCTTGATATGCGTCTTTTCACCAGAAAGACAGTGAAGGAGACTGATGATGAGCTTAAGGAGCTTTTAGCTGTTATCCTTAAGATTATGAAGGAAAACACACAGACTATCATGCCGGGCTTTACACATCTGCAGAAGGCCCAGCCAATCACTCTGGCTCACCATATGGGCGCATATTTTGAGATGTTTAAGAGAGACAGATCAAGACTGTGCGATATATATAAGAGAATGAACTATTGTCCGCTTGGCTCAGGAGCACTCGCAGGCACTACATATCCGCTTGATAGGGACTATACAGCACAGCTTCTGGATTTTTACGGACCGACACTTAACAGTATGGATGGTGTGTCAGACAGGGATTATCTGATTGAGTTTTTATCGGCTCTTTCAACTATCATGATGCATCTGTCACGTTTTTCTGAGGAAATTATCATATGGAATTCAAACGAGTACCAGTTTGTTGAGATTGACGATGCGTACAGCACAGGAAGCTCAATCATGCCACAGAAGAAAAATCCTGATATAGCAGAGCTTGTCAGAGGAAAGACAGGCCGTGTATACGGTGCGCTCATGTCGCTTCTCACCACCATGAAGGGTATTCCGCTTGCGTACAACAAGGATATGCAGGAGGATAAGGAGCTGGCATTTGATGCATTCGACACTGCAAAGGGATGTATCGCACTTTTTACAGGAATGATTGATACAATGAAGTTTAACAAGGACGTGATGAGAAAGAGTGCAAACAATGGCTTTACAAATGCCACAGATGCAGCTGATTATCTCGTTAAAAAGGGTGTACCGTTTAGGGATGCACATGGTATTGTAGGAAGAATAGTGCTTTACTGCATCGACAAGGGCATTGCAATCGACGATATGAGCATTGACGAGCTCAAGGCTATCTCTCCGGTATTTGAGGAGGATGTATTTGATGCCATTTCAATGGAGACCTGTGTCAGCACAAGGTGTACAGTTGGAGCACCATCAAAGACATCAATGGACAAGGTAATTGCCGTTTACGATGAGTATATGAAGTCAAATTGGCAGGATGAAGTGTAGTTTTTGTGCATATTTTATAAAAAACAGGGAGAAAAATTATTAATTTAATATAGTTTTTTCCTTGTTTTTCATTAGAGTTTCAAGTAATATATTTCCTATAAAGACAGTTGTACGCGACAGACGGACAAAACCTGATTTTAATGTCAAAGTATAGTGTATGACATGGTCGAAGAAAATCTAGAAGATAGGGAGATTAGAGTAATGAGTGAAAAGCTTAAAGTAGGTATCCTCGGTGGAACAGGAATGGTAGGACAGAGATTTATTTCTCTTTTAGAGAATCATCCATGGTTCGAGGTAACAACAATTGCAGCCAGCCCAAGAAGTGCAGGCAAGACATACGAGGACGCCGTTGGTGATAGATGGAAAATGGACACACCAATGCCTGAGGCAGTTAAGAAAATTATCGTAAAGAACGTCAATGAGGTAGAAGAGGTTGCTTCACAGGTTGACTTCGTATTCTCAGCCGTTGATATGTCAAAGGACGAGATCAAGAAGATCGAGGAGGACTACGCAAAGACAGAGACTCCTGTAGTTTCAAACAATAGTGCCCACAGATGGACACCTGATGTGCCAATGGTTGTACCTGAAATCAACCCACAGCACATGGAGGTTATCAAATATCAGAAAGAGCGTCTCGGTACAAAGAGAGGCTTCGTAGCAGTAAAGCCAAACTGCTCAATCCAGTCATATGCTCCGGTTCTTACAGCATGGAAAGAGTTTGAGCCATATGAGGTTGTTGCTACAACATATCAGGCAATCTCAGGTGCCGGAAAGACATTCAAGGACTGGCCTGAGATGGTTGGAAACATCATTCCATTCATCGGTGGAGAGGAAGAAAAATCTGAGAAAGAGCCACTTCGTCTTTGGGGATATGTGGATGATGAGAAGAAACAGATTGTTCCTGCAGAGTCACCGGTTATCACATGCCAGTGTATCCGTGTTCCTGTATTAAACGGTCATACAGCAGCTGTATTTGTCAAGTTCAAAAAGAATCCTACAAAGGAGCAGCTCATCGAGGCACTCGAGAAGTTCAGCGGAGTACCACAGGAGCTTGGGCTTCCAAGCGCACCAAAGCAGTTCATCAGATACTGTGAAGAGGATAATCGTCCTCAGGTCGCACTTGATGTGGATTATGAGCATGGTATGGGAATCAATGTCGGACGTCTCAGAGAGGATACAGTCTATGACTGGAAGTTCGTCGGACTCTCACACAACACAGTACGTGGTGCAGCCGGTGGAGCAGTGCTTTGTGCAGAGCTTCTTAAGGCACAGGGTTACATCACAAAGAAGTAGAGTTGGCAATTCATTGGAAAAAATTTATTAAGGGGGGGGGCGGATTTTCCGTTTGTGGGCTGTGGGCACCGGTGTAGCACACAGTAGTATTCCTCAGATAAAATATGAAGTCAGCCACGGGATTTTTTCTGGATAGATTATGGCAGTTTGCAAGTCTAAACTGTCATTTAACCTATTGGAATCCCGTGGCAGTTCATATTTTTTCTTCGGAACATACTGTGTACTCTCCGGTGAAGGCAGTGTGTTGAACGGAAAATCCTCACTCTGTGAATTAATTATTATGCAAAAGTCGAGCCTCTTAAAAGAGGCTCTCTTTTTTATTCTCAGTTGTTTTAAATAGTTACGCTTGAATTTATATTTTATCGTGGTAAAATAGATAATCTGAGTAGAATATATTTAAGAGGTAGATATAAGTGAAGAATAATAAGTATGAAATTGATATGGTGAACGGTTCAATAATGGATAAGCTTATTTCATTTGCGTTGCCGCTTATGATTTCGGGTATTTTGCAGTTAGCGTTTAATGCTGTGGATATTATTGTCGTGGGACAGTTTAGTGGAAGTAAATCACTGGCGGCTGTTGGCTCGACTACGGCACTTATCAATGTGTTTGTCAATTTGTTTATGGGTATATCGCTTGGTGCGAATGTGCTCGCTGCCAGATTTTATGCGGCAGGCAAGGATGAGGAGATGTCTAAGACGGTGCACACCTCTATTATGATTGCACTCATAAGTGGTATTGTGATGGGTGTGGTCGGTGTTATTTTTGCAAGGGGTGCGCTGGAAATTATGGGTACACCGGATGATGTTATAGGTCTTTCTACTATTTATATGAGGATTTATTTTTGCGGTATGCCGTTTTTTATGCTTTATAACTATGGTGCGGCGATTTTGCGTGCTGTCGGCGATACAAAGAGACCTCTTATCTTTTTGATTATTTCAGGCTGTATCAATGCACTGCTCAATCTGTTTTTTGTAATAGTGTGCAAACTGGATGTTGCAGGTGTTGCAATCGGTACAATTGTTTCGCAGTTTGTTTCCAGCGTACTTGTATTATATTGTTTGAGCAAAGCAGATACCAGCTATAAGCTCTGCTTTAATAAGCTTGCGATTGATAAGGAATATATGCTTCAGATATTTCAGGTGGGAATTCCGGCCGGCATACAGAGCACAGTCATAAATATCTCAAATGCCATGCTTCAGTCATCAGTCAATTCCTTTGGCTCAATAGCAATGGCTGGATATACGGCGGCAAACAATATACTTGGCTTTTTGTATGTATCTGTCAACTCAATCACACAGGCCTGCATGAGCTTCACGAGCCAGAACTATGCGGTAGGAAAACAAAAGAGAATGGACAGGGTACTGATAGACTGTCTGTTCCTCACGACAGCGGTAGCACTTGTGATGGGAAGTGCTTCATACATATTTGGAACACAGATACTTGGCATATATACAAGTAATAGCGAGGTAATTAAATCAGGACTTGAGATTATTTCGATTACAACAATCCCATATTTCCTGTGTGGAATCATGGACCTTTTTCCGGGAGCACTAAGAGGAATGGGATACTCAACTGTACCTATGATACTTTCTATAATAGGAACAGTCGGAGTCAGAATCATCTGGATATATGGTCTGTTTCCAAGCCACAGGTCGCTGTTTTTCCTGTTTATATCATATCCCGGTTCATGGATAGCGACAATCATCATGCAGGCTATCTGCTATATGTTTGTCAGAAATAAAGTGAAAGCTACAATAGGAGCTCGGAAATTATAATTAAAATCTATTTGTATATGTGTTAAATTGTGATATAATATTTCCAGTTGATTATTTTGGAGGAATATTTATGAAAGCAAAACACACAGATTTAGAGAAACTTGAGCAGCTCTATAAAGAGTCGGGTAACCAGCTCGTAGTGCTCTACGGAAGGAGAGGCTGTCAAAAGGAGGAGCTCATAAAGGAATTTTGTGACGGAAAGAAATTCTTTTACTACAGATGCAGACAGGCATCGCCAGAGCATCAGCTTGAGATGATGGGGGAGGAGATAAGCCGTCAGTACAAGGTGAGCCTGAGCAGACAGACCTATGAGGAGTACTTCGCGAGAATCAAATCAGGAGGCCCTTCCAAGCTTGTCGTGATAATCGATGAGGCACAGTTTGTGGCAAAGAGGGATACATCATTTATGGAAGCAGTTGCAAAGCTTAAAAAGCACAAGCTGTATCCGGGGCCTGTACTTATAATACTTGCCACATCATCTACAGTCTGGGCTACACAGGAGGCAGCAGAGCAGTTTAAGGGAGCCGAAATGAAGATTGAATCGCTCAATTTCCTTGAGGTTGTAAGACATTTTGAAAGTCTTCCGGTCGCGGAAATCGTGAGAATTTACGGAGCAATCGGTGGAGTTCCGGCATATCTGGATAAGTGGGATGCAGCTAAATCCTTTAAGGATAATATATGCAGGCTCGTATTGTCACCATCGGGAGCACTGTATGGTGAGGCGGATGCTGTTATATCCGCAGAGCTTCGAGAGCTTTCAGCATATAGTACAATACTTGCAGCAATCGCAAGAGGCGAGAACAAGCTCAATGATATTTTCCATGCGACAGGATTTTCACGTGCCAAAATCAGCGTATATTTAAAAAATCTTGCCGCCTTCAATATTGTGGAAAAAGTAGTTTCATTTGAGACCGGCGGATGGGAAAATGCCAAGAAGGGCGTATATCAGATAAAAGACACATTTGTTAATTTCTGGTTTAAGTTTGTTTATCCGAATATGTCTAATCTGTATCTGCTTTCACCGGAAGAGTTTTATGATACATATATAGAAAAAGAGCTTGACGAGTATCTTGAGAGATATTTCAGGGAGGTCTGCACAGAGTATCTGCTTATATTAAATCAGATGGGACAGCTTCCGTTTACCATAAAGCGTGTGGGTACATGGATTGGAAAGACAGGCCGCATAGACATCGTGGCTCAGAGCGAGGATAGAAGGAGCATCATCGGCTTCTGCAATTGGGACAAGCCAATGATGACCATGGATATGTGCGAGAATATGGCTATGGCTATGGATCAGGCAAGGCTTACATCTGATGACTATTATCTGTTTTCGGCAACGGATTTTGAGCCTGCACTGCAAAGCTATGTGGTCAGAGACCCTAGATTCAAGCTCATCAACATGAATGAATTATAGAGGAGCTTATGGGAAAATCACTGATAATAACAGAGAAGCCATCCGTGGCACAGGAATTTGCGAAGGTGCTGCGGGTGAGCGGACGCAATGACGGTTATATAGAAAATGGAGAATATGTGATTTCATGGTGCGTGGGACATCTTGTCGGGCTGGTCTACCCTGAGTCATACGACATGAAATACAAGAAATGGCGTCTTGAGGATCTGCCGTTTCTGCCAAAGGAATACAAATATGATGTGATAGACAGCGTGCGCAAGCAGTACAATATTGTGCACGCTCTTTTGCAGAGAGAGGACATTGACAGAGTTTACTGGGCAGGTGATGCCGGAAAAGAAGGACAGACCATCGAGGAGAATATCAGAAACTTTGGTGGTGTCAGGGAAGGCATGGAGGAGCTTCGAGTCTGGATAGATTCGCAGACCGAGGAGGAAATCCTAAGAGGCATAAAAGAGGCAAAGCCGATGAGTGCGTATGCAAACCTCGGAAAGAGCGGCATCATGCGTACCATCGAGGACTATGCGATGGGCATCAACTTTTCGCGTGTCATGTCGGTCAAATACGGCAATCTGCTAAACGATGCAGCGGGTACACGCTCGTACACGGCAATCGCGGTCGGACGAGTGATGACCTGTGTGCTTGGAATGGTAGTAATCCGTGAGCGCGAAATCAGAAACTTTAAGGAGACTCCGTTTTACAGGGTAATCGGCAGGTTTACGGATGCCGGTGTAGAGGCAGAGTGGAAGGCTGTAGAAGGCTCAAGGTACTTTGAATCACCGCTTTTATACAAGGAAAACGGCTTCAAAGAGGAAAAAGATGCACTCGCTTTAATTGAAGAATTAAACGGCAAACAGGCGAAAGTTAAATCTATAGTTAAGAATATTACTAAAAAAAGAGCACCGCTTCTTTTCAACCTGGCGGAGCTGCAGGCAGAGTGCTCAAAGAAGTTTAAAATCAGCCCTGATGAGACATTACAGGTGGCTCAGGATCTGTATGAAAAAAAGCTCACCACCTATCCTAGAACAGATGCCAGGGTGCTTTCAAGCGCTGTGGCAAAGGAGATTGGAAAAAATATAAGCAGGCTTAAAGGTTTTGAACCGACAGCAGACTTTGTGGAGCATATTATGCAAAAGAGGCTATATGCCAACATAGCTGATACGCAGTACACGGATGACAGCAAGGTAACAGACCACTATGCTATCATTCCGACAGGTCAGCTTACAGAGCTTTCGGGGCTTACATCGCTTCAAAGAGCAGTATTTGAGCTGATTGTCAGGCGTTTCCTTAGTATTTTTTATCCACCGGCAGAGTATGAGAATGTGAAGCTTGTCGTAGATGTGGATAAGGAAAGTTTTTTTGCATCATCAAAGGTACTAAAGAGCGAGGGCTATTTACAGGTGGCGAATCCGCCGAAAAAGAAGTCGTTTGAGGAATCAAACGCACGAATACTTGGTAAAAACAGTGAAACTGCAGATAGTACAGATGAAAACAGCACAGCAAACGGCAGCAATGATGAGATAGTCGTAAATCCTAAGGTGATGCTTGAGCTTGCCGATAAGCTAAAGGCGGGGGATGAGATAGCATGCCAAGGCTATAATATCAAGTTTGGTAAGACATCTCCGCCAAAGCGCTATACATCAGGCTCCATGGTGCTTGCCATGGAAAATGCAGGACAGCTTATCGAGGACGAAGAGCTTCGTGAGCAGATAAAGGGCTCAGGAATAGGCACCTCAGCAACGAGAGCGGAGATAATCCAGAAGCTTGTCCGTATAGGATATCTGAATCTGAACAAAAAGACACAGATACTCACACCCGAAAGCCTTGGCGAGATGGTGTTTGAGGTCGTATACATGACAGTTCCGGCACTTCTTAATCCAAAGATGACAGCCAACTGGGAAAAGGGACTGGACGGAATTACAAGGGGCACGGTGGATTTCTGGGAATACAGGGGAAAGCTTGAGAGCTTTATCCGCAAAGAGACAGAAAAGATGATTGAGCAGAATCTGCGCCCTGAGATTGCAGACCGCATCAGCAGCTTTGCAGGCAAAAATGCCAGAGGTGCGGCGGCCAGACGAAAGATAGGTGTCAAGTGCCCAGTTTGCGGTGGCGAGATAGTGACCACACCGTTTGGCTATGGCTGTGCTAATTACAAAAATGATAAATCAGGATGTAATTTTAATATCGGACAGGTGGCAGGAATTGATATTCCGGAGGAACAGGTCAAAAAGCTGATTGAAGAAGGAATCACCGACACAATCCGTGGTTTTAAGTCGAAGAGCGGCAAACGTTTTGATGCATGCTTAAAGCTCAACAAGGATGAACAGACGAACAAGGTATCAGCCACCTTTGATTTTGAAAATGTAAAGCCGCAAAAGGTCGAGGGCATTGTATGCCCGGACTGTGGAGGCGATATATATGTGTCGCCATACGGCTACCGATGTGCAAACTATAACAGACAGACAGAGGATGGCTGCCATTTCTTCGTTGGAAGGATAGCAGACAAGCAGCTGTCACAGGTACAGTTTTTAGAGCTCATGGCAAACGGCAGAACAGAGACGATAAAGGGCTTTAAATCAAAATCGGGAAAGCGCTTCAACGCATGCCTCGTTTTAAAGAAGGAGCCGGTCACAGAGGGAAGTGAGAAAATGCACACCGTCGTAGCATTTGACTTTGACAATGTGGAGGACGAAATCATAAAGGATGTTGTATGTCCGCTTTGTGGTGGTCAGATAAAAAAGACATCGTTTGGCTATGGCTGTGTGAACTACAAGGGTGATGAGCCGGGAAGCTGCCGCTTTTCGGTGGGACAGATTGCGGGAAAGACAATCACAGCCGCAAACTTAAAGCAGCTTCTTAATGATAAAAAGACCGAGACCATACGAGGCTTTAAATCCAAAAGCGGGAAACGCTTCGATGCGTGCCTGGTGCTTAAGGAGGATGAAAACAAAAAGCTCTCTGTCCAGTTTGATTTTGACCATGTAGAGCCAAAGACAGTGAAGGATGTAGTATGTCCGAAGTGCGGAGGCAAAATCCAGGTGGCGCCGTTTGGCTTTGTATGTGAGAACAACAGACGTGATGATCCTGAGAGCTGCCGCTTTATGGTGGGCAAGGTCGCAAGTGTCAAGATAAAGGAATCAGTCCTTAAGGAGCTTCTGACAAAGAAAAAGACAGAAGTTATATCAGGATTTGTCTCAAAGACAGGCATGAAGTTTGACGCACCGCTAAAGCTCACAGAAGACGGAGATATAGCCTTTGATTTCCCCGAAAAGCCTAAGCCAATCGAGACAAATGTACTCTGTCCAAAGTGTGGCAGACCTCTCAAAAAGACACAGTGGAAATATGAGTGTGAGTGCGGCTTCAATGTTTGGCATACTGTGGCAAAGGTGGAGCTTTCAGAGGAAATTCTCACGGAGCTGTTTACCACAGGAAAGACCAAAAAGAAGGTCACAGGCTTCACCTCCAAGGCGGGAAATGTATTCGATACATGCCTTAAGTTTGAAAATGACCAGATATCATTTGATTTCGATAACCCGGGTGAGGAAGAAGTGCAGAGCACGGCAGATGATGCGCCGGATGAGACAACCATGAATAATACAACCATGGATGAGATGGGAATCCCAGAGGAATTTCTGGCTTGTCTTGATATGGCAGCAGAGGGCGCACAGGCAGATGATGTGTCGGAGGCGGCACTTGCGGCGGCGCATGAGCTGTTCGGTGAGTAGCTCTGCTTATAATTAATTATTAAATCTATAATTAATATGAATTTTTATATTTATGTTTAATACTTATATTTAAGTTTAAATATTAAAATGACAGTTAAAACAGTAGTCAATAATTTTCACATAATTAAAAGAAAGGACATAGAAAAATGGAAAACGCAAAAATAACAAACCTCTATAATCTGGATGAAACAATTGCAAAGGAGTATTTATCGCAGTTCACTTATCCATGGGAGGCACTTGCCGGAATAAGTGATTTCATCAAGGAGATAGGACCAACACTCGACCCTGAAATCTATGAGAAAAGAGGAGAGGATATCTGGGTGGCAAAGAGCGCAACAGTATTTGACAGCGCATATCTGCACGGTCCGCTCATCATCTGCGAGGACGCAGAAATCAGACAGTGTGCTTTTATCCGTGGCAGTGCAATTGTAGGAAAGGGCTCAGTAGTGGGAAACTCCACAGAGCTCAAAAATGTAATCATCTTCAATTCAGTACAGGTGCCACACTACAACTATGTAGGAGATTCAATCCTGGGCTACAAATCACATATGGGCGCAGGCTCTATCACATCAAATGTAAAGAGTGACAAGACTCTTGTAGTCGTAAAGGATGTTTACGATACAAAAGAGGAGATTGAAACCGGCCGCAAGAAATTTGGCGCTATGCTCGGTGACCATGTGGAGGTAGGCTGCAACTCAGTGCTCAATCCGGGAACAGTAATAGGAAGAAATTCAAACATTTATCCGCTTTCAAGAGTACGCGGAGTCATCCCTGCAAACCACATTTTTAAGGACAAGGACAACGTAGTTCTTAAAAAATAGTAATGTTGTTTGAAAAAATATTGTATTTTTGTTGTTTTTTGTCGATGATACTCTAGACTTATGACAAAAAATATGAGAGAATAAATTGGGTATGTTAAAACCATAACGAAAGGAGTCTTAAGATGATTTACACTAAGGAAGTTGAAAACATGTGTCCTGTAGCTAAGGGCGCAAAACATGAGCCAGCTCCTATCCCAGAAGAAGGAAAATGGGTTCATTCTAAGAAAATTGAGGACATTTCAGGATTTACACACGGTGTAGGCTGGTGTGCACCACAGCAGGGTGCCTGCAAGCTCTCACTCAATGTAAAGAATGGAGTAATTGAAGAGGCATTAGTTGAGACTATCGGATGCTCAGGAATGACACACTCTGCAGCTATGGCAGCAGAAATCTTACAGGGTAAGACAATTCTTGAGGCATTAAACACAGACTTAGTTTGTGATGCCATCAATACAGCTATGAGAGAGTTATTCTTACAGATCGTTTACGGTCGTACACAGTCTGCATTCTCTGATGATGGACTTGCTGTTGGAGCAGGACTTGAGGATTTAGGAAAGGGACTTCGCTCACAGGTTGGTACAATGTACGCAACAAAGGCAAAGGGAGTTCGTTACCTTGAGATGGCTGAGGGCTATGTAACAGGAATCGCTCTTGACAAGAACGATGAAGTAATTGGATACCAGTTCGTTTCTCTTGGAAAAATGACAGATTTTATCAAAAAGGGTGATGACGCTAACACAGCTTGGGAGAAAGCTTCAGGATCATACGGTCGTGTAACTCCAGAGCAGGGTGCTGTTAGGATCATTGATCCAAGACAGGAATAAGAGGAAAGGAGAACGACAATGGCATTATTTGAAGCATATGAAAGAAGAATAGACCAGATCAATGCTGTACTTAACAGCTATGGTATCAGCTCAATCGAAGAAGCTGAAAAGATTACAAAGGACGCTGGACTTGATGTTTACGATCAGGTAAAGAAAATCCAGCCAATCTGTTTCGAGAACGCTTGCTGGGCATACACAGTTGGTGCAGCAATCGCAATCAAAAAAGGATGTAGAAGAGCAGCAGACGCTGCAGCAGCAATCGGAGAGGGACTTCAGGCATTCTGTATCCCTGGATCAGTTGCTGATCACCGTAAGGTAGGTTTAGGACATGGTAACCTTGGAAAGATGCTCCTCGAGGAGGAGACAGAGTGCTTCTGTTTCTTAGCAGGTCACGAGTCATTCGCAGCCGCTGAGGGTGCTATCGGAATCGCTGAGAAGGCAAACAAGGTTCGTCAGAAACCACTGCGTGTTATCCTTAACGGACTTGGAAAAGACGCTGCACAGATCATCTCACGTATCAACGGATTCACATTCGTAGAGACACAGTATGACTACAAGGCAGCTAAGCTCAACATCGTTTCTGAGCATGCATACTCAGATGGACTCCGTGCAACAGTTAAGTGTTACGGTGCAGATGATGTTCAGGAAGGTGTTGCAATCATGCATCACGAGAACGTTGGTGTTTCTATCACAGGAAACTCTACAAACCCAACTCGTTTCCAGCATCCGGTAGCAGGTACATACAAGAAAGAGTGTATCGAGCAGGGCAAGAAGTACTTCTCAGTAGCATCAGGCGGTGGTACAGGACGTACACTTCACCCAGACAACATGGCAGCAGGACCAGCTTCATACGGTATGACAGATACAATGGGACGTATGCATTCAGATGCACAGTTCGCAGGATCTTCATCAGTTCCGGCTCACGTTGAGATGATGGGACTTATCGGAATGGGTAATAACCCAATGGTTGGTGCTACAGTAGCAGTAGCCGTTTCTGTTCAGCAGGCTGCTGATGCAGGCAAATTCTAAATAGAAAGCTTGATTTTATAGGCTTTTTGGAGAGTCTTTGGAGAAATCCGAAGGCTCTCTATTTTTTTATGTCTACCAAGTTTACGTGTTAATCCTAAGCCAAAGTATACGAGATGTCTACAGAATTTTTGTAGAACATAAAATTTTGGATTGACATATTTTCATATGACAGGTAATATAATATTAAAGACAGGCAACTTGAGTGTCTGCCAAGCGGTAAAGTAAGGTGTTGTGCCAGAGAGCAGTGCCTTATGAGCTTTATAAGGGTTTAACATTTACCACAATCTGGCTAGAGGTTAATCCTCGAAAGAAAATGTTAGAAGGGCTCTGCTTTTGCAGAGCCTTTCTTAATCTAAAGAAGTAGTGGAGAACTGTAATGAGAAATGTTATAGATTGTATAAATGCCTTTATTCCACTATTATCGACAGAATATGAGCTTGTGTTGGGCAGAAAAGGTGTTGCAGTTACATTAAGAATCTTATTTGACAAAAAAGATTGTTTTCATCTTATGGGACTGCAATATCTTGTTGATAGACCTGAATTGAGTAGAGACAGAAGCAAAGTATTTGATGAAATAGTAGATGGAACAATTGCAATTGAGAAAATAGAATCATCTGATTTTTATAAAAAGATAGAGCAAAGAATACATTTTTTGCCATTACTTGAACAAATGATAGATAGTAATGATACAGTGTTTAAATACAATAAAAAGGCAAATATGTATTCAATGATTGAGGCTGATTACCTTATGGAAAATAAAATGGAAAGCAGAAATTTATTTTTATTCTTATCTAATGATGATGGAGATAAGTATTTCTGCCGTTCATTTTTTCCAGAAGAAAAGATGGATTATTCTAAGAATCAGGCATCATGGACGCTTCTTTATAAGAAAAAAACAGATTTAATAACAGGAATAGAGACAGTTCTTTACAATAAATTAAAATAATATCTTTTTTCATAAGTCATTTGGACTAACAATCTAGATGGCTATTTTTTACCCATTACCAATAATGCTAAAAAGGTATTATCAGAGGCACAGGAGCAATTGTATACCAAGTGTGAGCAGATAAAGTCGCAGGTATCTGAGGTGAAAGAACAGGTTAAATCTACTGCTAAGAGCATAGTCAAAGAAGCAAAGGAAAATGTAAGAGGTGCAATCAAGACTACGGATAAGGATATAGCAAAGACAGCGCTTCTTGCAAAAGGATTTCGTGAAGCTGAGAGAGCAGAAACAGAGGATTTATTTATAGCATTAATTTATTATGGAACAAGCTTATTGTTTATTGTTATAGGAAATTACCTGCCAAAGATTAAGCAGAATAATACGATAGGAATCAGGATCGTATGGACATTGCAGGATGAAGAAAACTGGAATGCAACTCATAGCTTTAGTGGAAGGATATGGGGGACATCAGGTATTTTATGTATGCTATGCACATTATATTTGATAAAATCTGTGAGTAAAGAAGCTTGCATAAAAGCTAAGTAAGTTATTAATAAAATTGTGTAATTTATTTCTCATGGAAATTCATCTCCTTTCTGTTTACGATGTCATTATAGAATACGAAAAGAATTATTACTTGCCAGAATAACAGAATATATAGTCAAAAGTTGCTTAATACAGTGACAGGTTAAAATATCCTGCAATACTGCCATTGGTCAATTTATTTATATAATTTAATATTGGAATATTTTACAACTATGACACAAGTATGCAACATAATAAACGAATGCTTTTGATAGAGTAATGATACACAATATCAGTTACAAAGAAGCAGGAGGGTAGAAAGTGGACATGACACAAAATAAATGTTGCAGACATGGGGCAAGTTTACGTCGAAGGAGACGCAGGCGCAGAAAAATACGGCATTCCGTTATATTTTTATGTAGTAGCATAGCTGTGATTGTATTTGTGGCTGTGGAAAGCCGTATGATAAGATCCGGTGATGGCAGGACAAATAAATATGATGTTGAAGCCGGAAATAATACATATGATAATGCTGTTATAGAAAATAGCAAAATCTCTGAAAAGAATAAGATACAAAATAATCAGTCGATGCTTGATGATATAATGAATAGTACCCAATATCCAAAACAGCTAAAGGACCTTGCTTTGAAGAATGAAGAGGCACTCGAGTTTGTGTATGATTATCCGGCGGAACATGTGAAGGAACACACAATTGATTTGACAGAAGAAGCGTCTATGGATAGTGTTCCGTTATTTGTGCAGTGGGATAAACGCTGGGGCTACGAAAAATATAGCGGCAATTTCTTTGCAGCAAGCGGATGCGGTCCCACTACACTTTCGATGGTAGTGGTATATCTGACGCACAATAGGGAGGCATCACCTATTGCAGTAGCAAAGTATTCAAAGGAAGCCGGTTACAGTGTGGATGGATCGGGAAGTTCATGGACGCTTATAAGTGAAGGCTGCAGGCACTACGGCGTAAAAGCAAAGACAGTGGCGCTGGATGAGAGCAGAATGAAGGCAGAGCTTGATGAAGGACATCCTATTGTGGTAAATGTAGGACCGGGAGATTTTACCGATACAGGGCATTTTATGGTTATAACAGGCTATGATGATGAAGGATTTTCAATAAATGATCCAAACAGCATTGAAAAAAGTGGCAAAAGGTGGTTATTCAAAAATATATCATCTCAGATTAGAGCTGTCTGGAGTATGTATGTGTGAGAATATATTTGTATAAGTGCCGGTAAAACATCCTATTATTGAGTTAAATAACAGGGTGTTTTTTACAACTATGACACATCTTTATGCTATAATAATTTTATCATAATCATAGAAGAGGAGCAGCTTATGACCAGTATTCTCATAGTGGAAGATGACAACGACATAAATAATTTAATATGCAACACCCTGAAGGCAGAGGGATATCAATGCGAAAGAGCGTTTGATGGCAAGGAAGGGGCGGACAAAATTGAGCAGAACAGATATGATCTGCTGCTGCTTGATATTATGCTTCCTGAGATAACTGGTTATGAATTGCTTGACTATGTCAGGAGAATTGGGGATACTCCGGTCATAATAATATCTGCCATGGGACAGGTGGATGAAAGGATACGCGGGCTTCGTATGGGCGCGGATGATTACATATGCAAACCATTTCAGATAGGGGAGCTGCTTGCGAGAGTGGAAACCGTATTAAGACGCACTCAGCGCATGGCAGAGCGTCTGGAAATAGAGGATGTAGCTATAGATCCTAAATCACGTACAGTGACAAAGGCAGGTGAGCAGGTAGAGCTCACAGTAAAGGAATTTGACCTGTTGTATGAGCTTATGAAGAATAAGAATGTTGCACTCAGCAGGCGCAGGCTTTATGAACTTGTATGGCAGGAGGAGTATACCGGGGAGACAAGGACACTGGACTCACATGTACAAAGACTAAGGAAAAAGCTTGACTGGAATGAAAAGATTGTCACAGTTTTCAGGATTGGCTATCGTCTGGAGGTTCGCGGATGAAATTTTTCTATAAAATGTTTCTTGGAATGACAGTGATACTGGCTGTTGCACTTGGAATGATAGAATATGTGACTCTATCATATTCACTGGAGCATGCAGTGAAAAGGGAGCAGGACAGTGCACTTTCACAGCATCAGATGATAAAATACTCGATTGAAACTGTCATACTTAATATGAAGAGTGAGGATGTGGATAAGGAGCTTACAGATATGATGTCGCAGTCGGCAAAATCCATTGTTGGAGATGAAGGAGGAATGTATCTTGCTGATGATGATGGAAAAAGGATATATGCCAATTCATGTAATTATGAGCAAAAGGATATAAAGGTAAAGGATGGTACGCTTACATACAGTATAGTGTCAAAAGAGAATGCTAAAGATACCGGTGAAAAGCAAAGCAGCAGATATATCCATGTCAAAAGCAGCTTTAAACTGAATGATAACAGGTATATTCTGATAACGGAAAGTGATATTACACCGGTTTTCGATGAGTCAAAGGAGCTTAGGTATAGATGCAGCGTGTACTACATTGTTATACTTGCTGTTGGTATGATGGTCATATTGATACTTTCTTGGATGATTACAAAGCCTCTTGCCGGATTAACAGCCACCACCAAAAAATTTGCAGATGGCGATTACACGGCAAGAAGTGATGTAAAGACAAAGGATGAAATAGGTGAGCTTGCGAGGGCTTTCAACGAGCTTGCGAAAAAACTTGAAAGCAAAGTTTATGAACTTCAGATGGCGGCAAAGAAGCAGGAGGATTTTACTGCAAACTTCGCACATGAGCTCAAAACCCCAATGACATCAATTATCGGCTATGCCGATACCCTGTATCAGAAAAAACTGTCCGAGGATGAGGTGCACAGTGCTGCCGGAGTCATACTGAATGAGGGCATGAGGCTTGAAGCATTATCATTTAAGCTGCTGGAGCTTATTACTCTTGATAAAAATGATTTCAGGCTTGAAGAAACAAGAATATCTGAGATTATAGCAGATTGCGTGGAAACCGCACATGAAGCGGCAAGAAAGCATAATACAGAGATTGTGTACAGTGCGGATGAGGCATGGGTGTGGCTGGAATATGATCTGTTTAAGACCATGCTTCTTAATCTGATAGACAATGCAGTGAAATCAGGAGGCAGCAAGGTAGATGTATCAGGCAGACTTATTTCGCACAGTATTTATCGTATTGCAGTTTCGGACAATGGAAGAGGAATACCGCCTGAGGATATAGAGCGCATTACAGAGGCTTTTTATATGGTTGACAAGTCACGATCAAGAAGTGAGCATGGAGCAGGGCTTGGGCTTGCACTTGTATCAAGGATTGCTAAGCTGCATGAGACAAAAATCCATTATGAGAGTGAGTCAGGTAAAGGAACCAAGGTGTATTTTGATATGAAAGCGGAGGCATTGGATGAGAAGTAAGCATTTATCAGTGCGCAAATGTATTGATAAAAAACCGGATAAAATCAAGGGAATAGTGTGTATATGCATTATTCTGGCAGTTGTATGTGCGGGAAATATGATACCGAATTATCTGATTTCACTTAAAGCAGCAAAAATTGCCAAAACGAGTACTACGATAAGCAACGCAGATATAAGCCCATACAGCCACTCTATTTCAGCTGAAGAGAGGCTTACAAAGATGATGTCTCTGATGCAGGACAATGTAAATGAGCTGTGGAATGGGAAATATAGTGAGAAAAGGGAACCGTTGGATACTGAGATTCCGGTGGGACAGGCTTATACGGCTATTCAGACTTTTCTGAAGGGTGCCTGTGAGCTGCAGAAGCAGTCAGGTATTATGCAGATGCTCGGTGAAGACGATATAGTTATGCTCCAAAGCCTTGAAAGTAACTATTCAAAGGATACAGACAGCGAAACAGAACAGACATATGAAGCAGCTCCTTGGCAATATGGTGCAGCAGTTGCTTTGGATGATAGCTTTGACAACACAATATCAGATTATTTTGTAACATCGGATATAAGCAAGGAATTGTCGGCGTGGATATTTATAATATCATTTGAAGATACGAGAATGCTGGCTGCTGTTGATGCGGTGCTTGGAGTACCGTTTTATATTACATATTATTGTGCAGATGTGGATAGCCCCAAGGCACAGGCTGCAGTGATGAGAGATTTATATGCAAAGACATATGGCAGTGATTATTCTATGGGTGATCCAAAAAAGTCTGAATCAAAAATAGATTCTTCTTTTGAGACAAATATAATAGAGAATTTTTATTATGGGAATAATTATACGCAAGGGGATGATGAATATACCGGTTTTGAACCTTATGTATACTCTTGTTCATCGGACAAGCTGCAGATGGAATATCAGGTTATTACAAGAATCCAAAGATTTGAAAAAAAGGGAAAGCAAGTGTCATCATATAATTCGCGTGTTAATATATGTCTGTACTAACCGGACTAAAAAGCTCTCTGTGCAATGCACGGGAGCTTTTTAAATTGCATGCAAGCATCAATGACACCTTTTGACCCTCATTTTATAATACAGTAATTATAACAGTATCATTTAGTGCATGATTTGTATAATTTATTACATTGCTCTTTGCAAGGGTTTTGTTATATCTTAGGTATAGCAAAGCAGTTATTGTTCTTGGTTTTATATATCAATAATAGGAAAGTGAGGAAAAATATGAACGCTGATATGAAATGGCTTGATAATCCGGAAGTGTTTAAGGTAAATCAATTGGAACCACATAGTGATCATTGCTATTATCTGGATTATTCAGACATGAAAAAAGAAAAAAATCCATTATTACAGTCATTAAATGGTCAATGGGAGTTTGCTTACAGCAAAAATGTGATGGAAAGACCTGTTGATTTTTATAAGGAAACATTTGATGCATCCGGATTCGATAAAATTATGGTCCCCGGACATATTGAACTGGCTGGATATGATAAAATACGTTACATCAACACTATGTATCCGTGGGAAGGAAAAGAGTACCACAGAGGAGCATATAGTATGGAGGCAACCGGAGCAGAAGAAGGAATGTTCTCAGAAGCACAGTATAATCCGGTAGGCTCTTATATCAAATACTTTGATTTGGATAAGAACATGTGTGGAAAAAGAATCCATATATGCTTCGAAGGTGTAGAAGAGGCTATGTATCTGTGGCTTAATGGTCAGTTTATAGGTTATGCAGAGGACAGCTTCACACCTTCTGAGTTTGATCTGACACCATATGTTAAGGAAAAGGGAAATGTTCTTGCAGTGCAGGTACATAAGATGAGCACGGCGGCATTTTTAGAGGATCAGGACTTTTTCAGATTTTTTGGAATTTTCAGAAATGTTACTTTGAAGGCAATTCCGGATGTTCATCTGGAGGATGTATGGTTCAAACCTGTGTTAAATCAAGATAATGAAAGCGGAAGCGTATCTGTCAGCATGAAGGTATCTGCTCCTGACAGTCAGAATGTAACTGCTGGCTTTATTTTAAAAGACAGAGAAGAAAATATATTAGTTGAGAAGTCATTACAGTTAAATAAAGAAAACAACCATTTGGAAGGCACGATTTGTGTTGACTTGGAAAGTGTCAAGCTGTGGGACAATCATAATCCATATTTATACCATGCTTATGTTGAGCTTAAAGCAGAGGATGGTTCACTGGCCGAGGTAATTCCTTATGATATCGGTTTCAGAAGAATAGAGATTATAGATAAAGTAGTCTATTTGAATGGAAAACGTCTTGTTATCACGGGAGTAAACCGTCATGAGTGGAATGCAAGAACAGGAAGATGCATTGGTATAGAAGACATGAAGGCAGATATATCATGTATGTTAAGAAACAATATTAATTCTGTGCGTACCTGTCACTATCCTGACCAGATACCATGGTACTATATGTGCGACGATGCAGGTATTTATGTGATGGCAGAAACAAATCTGGAGAGCCATGGCTCATTCCAAAAACTAGGGGCAATCGAACCGTCATGCAATGTACCGGGATCTATTCCACAGTGGAGAGATGCAGTGCTTGAGCGTGCAAAAAACAATTTCGAAACTTTTAAAAACCATACATCTATCCTTTTCTGGTCATTAGGAAATGAATCCTATGCAGGAGACGACATTGAGGCAATGAACGTTTATTTTGCCGAAAAGAAGGATGGAAGATTAGTTCATTATGAAAGCTCTTATTATAATAGGGCATATGAGGATACTATTTCTGATTTTGAGACCAGAATGTATGCAAAACCGGAGGATGTAGAGGAATACTTGAATAACAGTCCGAAAAAACCGTATATTTTATGCGAATTCATGCATGATATGGGAAATTCAATGGGTGGACTTGGCTCTTATATGAAGCTGATTGACAAATACGATATGTATCATGGCGGATTTATATGGGATTTTATTGACCAGGCAATTATGGTAAAAGATTCCGTTACAGGAAAAGATGTTTTACGCTATGGCGGAGATTTTGATGATAAACCGGCAGACTATGAATTCTCAGCAAATGGAATTGTATTTGCTGACAGGAAAGAAAAACCGGCAATGCAGGAAGTGAGGTATTACTATGGCTTATACAGATAAATTAAGAGTGGTCTATGGTGACTATACATTAGGTGTACATGGTGAAGGCTTTGATTATATTTTCTCTTATGCACAGGGTGGACTGGAATCTATCGTTAAAAATGGATATGAGTGGCTGTATCGTTGCCCAAAGCCTACTTTCTGGAGAGCGTTGACAGATAATGACAGGGGAAGCAAGTTTCATATTAAAAGCGGAAGCTGGCTTTCGGCAGATATGTTTATTGACTGTAAGGGAATACAGGTGATCATGGATGGCAAGGAGCAAAAACCATATGCACCTGATAATAACAGCTATGGCGGTGATGTTTATGCTGATGAAATTATTGTAAAATATACATACGAGACCATAACAACTCCGGCGACAACTGTTCTTGTGAGCTATAGCGTTGATGCGTCCGGAAAGATTCGCGTGGATGTACATTATAATGGAGTACAGGGGCTCCCTGAATTTCCTGTATTTGGAATGAGATTTATTATGCCAACATTGGCTGACAAATATTTATATAAGGGACTCTCCGGGGAAACATATCCTGACAGAAAAGCAGGTGCACAAGAAGGAGTCTATGAGATCGGTGATCTGAGTCTTACACAATATCTTGTTCCGCAGGAATGTGGTATGAGAATGGATACAGAGTGGCTTGAAATTACAAGACATACGGCTCTTGATAACAGCAGGACAGATAGCTCATCACAGATACTGCGCATTGAAAAGAATGATGAAAAATTTGCATTTTCTTGTCTGCCTTATACCGCATCTGAGATTGAAAACGCTCTTCACCATGAAGAACTGCCACCGGCAAGAAGAACTGTTTTATGCATATATGGCGCAGTAAGAGGTGTTGGAGGTATCGACAGCTGGGGAACAGATGTGGAAGAGGATTATCGTATCAGTGCGGAGACTGATAAGGATTATTCTTTTACAATCTGTTAGTCATTCATTAAAAAGATAAGTATCCGGATAAAGCAGGAGCATTTGCTCCTGCTTTTGTCTTTTTATTATGTATTTCTGGCTCTGTATTCAGAAGGAGAACATCCTTTTTGTTTATGGAACAATCGACTGAAGTATAGTGGATTATTGTATCCGACAATGCCTGCAATCTCGTTTATAGAGTAGGATGTCGTTTCGAGCAACACCTGAGCATTTGTCATCCTGAGTGATGTGATAAATTGTATTGGTGTACTACCTGTGTATTTTTTAAAGCTTCGAATAAACCAGCTTATGCTCATACCAATTGATGAAGCATATTCCTCCACGTTAATAGCGCGGTTGTAGTTTGTATTGAAATATGTAATTGCTGTATCCATCTGGCTGTCAAGGAATTCATTTCTGATTACATGCTCAGTTGTTATTTTACGGTTAAATATAATCAAAAGGTGTCGTAGCAAAAGCATGAGCATTTCCTCATAATTGTCCTGACATCTTTGAAGCTCTGTAATAATCCTTTTGAAAACCTGTTCATATTCAAGAGACGTTCCAACATTAAAGACTCTTTTATTGTCTGTAAATCCGTATTTTCTTAAAGTGTTTTTTACGTCGCTTCCGGTAAAGTGAAGCCAATATATCTGAGTCTTATCCTTACCATAAAATTCATATTTTTGAAGCTCTTTTGGGCGAAATAACACTATATGTCCTGCTGGAATGATTGTCTCATTTTCAGGATTGTCAAAGTGGAAATGAACAAGACCGGATGATATGTATATAATCTGGTAATCCAGTCTTCCCCTTGGCCTGTAAGTAGGCATCTTAGGATGCTGTGACAGGCGATAGGTTCCGCAGCTTCCTACAATCAGAGGGCGGCTTTTATCTTTAAAATCTTTATGTGAATGATTCAAATATCCCGTGTTAATATACATTACACACCTCCATTCGAATTATAGCATTTTATGCATGCTTTGTCTATTGGCATTTATGGACAAAATGTTTAGAGCAAGATATTGTGTATTGATTACGTTTCAAATGGAATTGAGTCAAATACCTGTGAAACTGTAGTGTTTGAAAAGTATCATTTTGTGCATATTACAGCCTATTATGTTTATAGACAAAATTTGCACAAATATATAAAATTAGTATAGCTGTTAAAGATAAAACAAAGTAATTAATTGGAGGTTTTTCATGGAAGAAAAGACGTACTTAAAGTGGTACAACAAAATTGGTTATGGTTCCGGTGATATTGCAGGAAATGTAGTATATGCATTCCTGACATCCTTTGTTATGGTATATCTTACAGATACTATAGGACTTGCATCGGGAATCGTTGGAACATTAATCGCAGCATCAAAATTATTTGATGGTTTTACAGATGTTTTCTTTGGGTCACTTATTGATAAAACACATACAAAGCTCGGAAAAGCAAGACCTTGGATGATTTATGGCTATATAGGTTGTGCTTTGACACTTGTAGCAGTTTTTGCAATTCCTACAAGCTGGGGCAGGACTGCTCAGTATGCATGGTTCTTTATAGCATATACATTATTGAATGGTGTATTTTATACAGCAAATAATATTGCATATTCTGCACTTACTTCGCTGGTAACAAAGAACAGCAAAGAGCGTGTACAGATGGGCTCTTACCGTTTTATTTTTGCCTTTTCAACAAGTCTTATAATTCAGTCTATAACAGTTGCATTTGTTGATGTATGCGGTGGAGGTGCTGCTGCATGGAGATTTGTAGCTATTATTTATGCTTTGATAGGCCTTGTAGTAAATACAATTTCAGGATTGTCGGTTAAGGAGCTTCCGGAAGAGGAGCTTAACTCCGGAATAGAGAACGATGAAGAAAAGAAGTATGGTCTTGTTCAGGCATTTAAGCTACTTGCTAAGAATAAGTACTATATGATGATTTGTGGAACTTATATTTTGCAGCAGTTATACAGTGCTATGATTGGTGCAGGTATTTATTATTGTACATGGGTTCTTAAGAATAAAAATCTGTTTGGTGTATTTGCATGGGCTGTAAATATTCCTCTTATAATAGCACTTATTTTCACACCAACTCTTGTTGGAAAGTGGAAGGGAATGTATAAGCTTAATAAACGTGGATATATTCTGGCTACGATAGCAAGAGCACTTGTGATTGTAGCAGGATACATGGGAAGCGTTCCACTGATGATGCTGTTTACTGCAGTTGCAGCATTAGGACAGGGACCTTGGCAGGGAGACATGAATGCAGTAATTGCCGAGTGCTCTGAGTATACTTACCTGACTCAGGGAAAGAGAGTAGATGGAACTATGTATTCATGCACATCACTTGGAATCAAAATTGGTGGTGGAATTGGAACAGCTATTGTAGGATGGCTGCTTGAAATCAGTGGTTATGTAGGTACAAATGCGACTCAGCCGGCATCTGCAATTACTATGCTTCAGGTAATGTATTTATGGTTACCATTTGTATTTGAGATTCTTATTACAATTCTTCTTTCAAAGATGAATGTAGAAGCTGCAAATGAAAAGCTTAGAAGAGAAAAAGGAATTGAATAATTATCGTATAATATGGGAGAGATGATCTGAGTGCATTTAACGTATGAAAACACAAATGAAGAGATTATTGCAGTAAAGCGGAAGCCACGGCACCAGCCACCACATCTGCATAATGCAATGGAAATTGTATGCGTTACGAAAGGAACATTAGAGCTTGGTGTAGGACAGGAGCTGTATCACATGGAAACAGGTGATATAGGAGTAGTATTTCCTGATGTTATACATCATTATCAGGTGTTTTCATCAGAAGTCAATGAGGCGGTTTTTATTAATGCTCCACAAATGATTTTCGGTAGATTTGAAAATGTACTGCGGAATAATGCTCCACAATATCCTGTTGTAAAAAGTGATGTTATTCCGGATGAAGTGTACAGAGCAGTGGAATCCATAATAGATACCGGGCTGAATGATATATGGGTTGTTCAGGCTTATTTGCAGATTATACTTGCAAGATGTATTCCGGTGATGAAATTGGTGGAAAAGAGCAAAATTGGCAGCGATGATATAATATACCGTACCGTATCATATATTTCTGCCAATTTTAATAAGAGTATATCACTTGATGGAATGGCACATGACCTTGGCGTGAGCAAATTTTCATTATCCAGATTGTTTTCAAAGACATTCCACAGCAGTTTTAATCAATATGTGAATGAGGCGCGTCTGGGGTATGCCTGTCAGAGAATTGAAACTACAGATGATACCCTGACAGAAATCTCGATGGACAGTGGTTTTGGAAGTCTTAGAACCTTTAATCGTGTTTTTAAAGAAAAATATAGATTGACACCAAGCGAGTATAGAAATAAATTACAAATTTGACTAAAAAGCTCTCTGTGCAATGCACAGGAGCTTTTTTATATGCAGACCTCTATTTATTTGTGCTGTCTGCATCAATTACGGACTGAATCTGCTTCATAAGGGCATCATAGTTGTCCTTGTTATCAATTCCGCCGA
>ERZ827186.378-NODE-378-length-56591-cov-5.389345_pt1 | contig 56591 bp, 57 predicted proteins | sample MGYA00519918_ERZ827186 | MGnify/ENA primary metagenome ERZ827186 (study PRJEB31778, sample SAMEA3449275) | human gut metagenome | biome: human gut; feature: human-associated habitat; material: faeces | place: United Kingdom | collected 2010/2012 ...
GTAAAGTATTAGAATTAAATAATAAAGAATATCAGTTACTTTTATATTTTGTTGAAAATCCTGATGTAGTTTTATCAAGAGAGCGTTTGATTAATGCAATTTGGGGATATGATTATTTAGGTGAATCACGAACAATAGATAACCATATTTTAAGACTTCGAAAATTAGGTTTTTCTCAAATTGAAACTATTTTTGGTGTTGGATATAAATTTAGAACAAAGTAGGCTAATTTAAATGAAAAAAAGAATTCTTGCCGGTTTACTTAGCGCAATGATGATTTGTTCTATCGTACCGGTCGCAGATTATTTTACTTCGGGAGATTATTTTAACGCATATGCTGAAAACTCATCGGATTCGTCGGATATAATATTTTCAACTGATTTTGAAGACGGCGACGTTTCCGCGTTTTCAGGCCGCGGAGGCGTGGAAACAATCGAATCCACAACGGAACAATCTCATAGCGGCAGCGCTTCAATGTGCGTAAGCGACAGAACCAAAGGCTGGCACGGTCCGCAGCTCCCGCTCGACGGATTACTTGAACCGGGTACTGAATACATCGCCAGCGCATGGGTAAAGGCCGATTGGTATAATGATATTAAAATGAGTATGGAATATACGGATTCTTCTGGAACACGTCATTTTACAAATCTCAAATCAGCCGTTTCTCAGGGAGATTGGGTTGAGATTTCGGAAGTAAAATTTAATGTTCCGAAAAATGTTACAAATCCTTTTTTATACTTTGAATGTAATGACGGCGCTAATATTTATATTGATGATTTTGAAATAAAAACCGCTCCCGTATACGATATACAATATGATATCGCATCATTAAAAGACGTTTACTCTTCTTATTTTAAAATAGGAGGAGCCGTTACAACTTCTGAACTCGCTATAAAGGGAGCACAGAATCTTATAAAAAAACATTATAACAGCATTACACCCGGAAACGAATTAAAGCCTGACGCGTTGCTTGATAAAGAAGCGTCGCTCGCCATGGCAGAGAACGGAGACGATACAAATCCTCAGATTAACATTTCCGGTGCCAGAGAAATTCTTGATTTCTGCCGTGATAATAATATTTCTGTAAGAGGACATGTTCTGGTATGGCATAGTCAGACTCCCGACTGGTTCTTTAAAGAAGGCTTTAAAGACGATGGAAACTGGGTTTCCAAAGAATTGATGCTTACGAGAATGGAGAATTACATTAAAAATGTTTTTGAAACTTTTGAAAAAGAATATCCAACTGTAGACTTTTATGCGTGGGACGTAGTAAATGAAGCGTTTCTTGACAATGGCAGTCCACGTACAGGAGGAAGTCAATCAGAAAATTCCAATTATTCCCCATGGGTAAAGATATTCGGCGATAACTCGTTTATTGAACCGGCATTTGAATACGCCAGAAAATATGCTCCCGAAGGATGTATGCTTTATTATAATGATTTTAATGAATACATGCCTCAAAAAACAACCGCAATGGTGGATATGGCTAACGATTTGAAAGCAAAAGGGTTGATTGACGGTATAGGTATGCAGTCGCACCTTGACGTTGGTTTCCCTACTGCCTCCGCTTATAAAAAAGCTTTAAAAGCTTTTGCTGAAACCGGTCTTGATATACAAGTTACTGAGCTTGACATTACAACAAGCGACTCAGAATCCGGCTTCAATACTCAGGCACAGCTTTACAGCGATATAATGGACGCCTGCGTTGAATATTCAGACAGTATATCAGCAGTAGTATTCTGGGGAACTACCGATGACAAAAGTTGGCGTTCTACAAAATTTCCTCTCCTTTTCAACGAGGATTTTACGGCTAAACCTGCCTACTATTCTATAATTGACGGCATAGAAGCTCCGGAATATGAAATAGGCGATCTCAATAAGGACGGCTCTATTAACGTTGCCGACGCAGTTTTACTTCAGAAATATCTTATAAACACAATACAGCTTGACGAATCACAATATACGCTTTCCGATATAAATCAAGACGATGAAATAAATGTTTTCGATTTTGTTTTATTGAGAAGAATGTTGCTTTTATAAAAAATAAAGCGTTCACATTAAATGTGAACGCTTTTAATTTTATTATCAGCAGCCGATAAGCTTAGTAAAATCATAATCAAGCTTTTTATTATATTCATAAGCCTCAGCTTCTGTTTTACCTGTCGTAGTATAATAAGCCTTAATCTTCGGCTCGGTGCCTGAAGGACGAATTATAACTCCTGCGCCGTCTGAAAGCCGAAATGCCAGTACGTTCGATTCAGGAAGATCTATATTCGATGTACCGCCTGTAAGTATATTTTTTGAAATTCTTGTCTGATAATCATCAAATCCTTCAACCTTATATCCCGAAATTTTATCTGGAATATTATTTCTGAGACTGGTCATAATATCATCCATTTTTTTCATTCCCGAAGCCCCCTCAAAGGTAAAGCTATGCTGAGTATGAGCGAAAACGCCGTATTCCCTGTACATGTTTTCTCGCGCCTGTATCAGTGAAATTCCCTGAGTTCTATAATAGGCGGTCATCTCGCATATCAGCATTGACGCTATAACAGCGTCCTTATCTCTTACATATGTTCCGGCAAGATAACCGTAGCTTTCCTCATATCCAAATATAAACCTATTTTCTTCATTATTCTTTTCAAGAATACCAATCTGTTCTCCAATAAATTTGAATCCCGTCAGCACCTCTATAACCCTGACTCCATACTTTTCAGCAATTTTCTTAACTATATCGGTTGTAACAATCGTTTTAACTGTTACAGGATCAGGCGGCATGGTACCGTTTTCTGACCTTTGACTACAAATGTATTCAAGAAGCATAGCGCCGACTTCATTTCCTGAAAACAAAACATAACTTCCATTTTCATCAGGTACCGCAATGCCCACACGATCACAATCAGGATCAGTAGCAAGAAGCAGATCCGGTTTGACGCTTTCACATAGCTTAAGACCAAGCTCAAGAGCTTCTCTTATTTCAGGATTCGGATACGGACAGGTTGTGAAGTTTCCGTCAGGCAATTCCTGTTCAGGAACAACAGTAACATCCTTAATTCCTATCATATCAAGAATTTTTCTTACAGGTTTATTTCCCGTTCCGTTTAAAGGAGTATATACCACTTTAATACCGCTGTCTGCTACAAGAGACGTATTGATACCCTGACTAAGAACGTTTTTATAATATTCGTTTGTAACATCGTCTGAAATGTATTCTACCATTTTGTTATTGACAGCTTCTTCAAAGCTGACGTTCTTGACGTCTCTGAAAATATCAAGGGAGTTTACCTTTTTAATTACGGCTTCAGCAGACTCAAGGTTAAGCTGACATCCGTCGCTGCCGTATGCCTTATAGCCGTTATACTTTGAAGGATTATGGCTTGCAGTAATCATAACGCCCGCGCTGCATCCAAGCTCTCTTACCGCAAACGACAGCGCCGGAGTAGGCATCAGCTCCTTGTAAATATAAACCTTGATTCCGTTTGCCGCAAAAACGCCTGCCGCAGCTTTGGCAAAAATATCCGATTTAATACGGCTGTCATAAGAAACCGCTACGCTTGGAGAAGAAAACGCCTCGTTTATATAATCTGCAAATCCCTGCGTCGCGCGTCTGACAGTATATATGTTCATTCTGTTGGTACCGGCTCCTATAACGCCTCTCAGTCCTCCTGTGCCGAATTCAAGTTCTCTGTAAAATCTGTCGTTAATTGCTTCGTCGTCATTTTTTATGTCCTCCAGCTCACGCTGAAGATCTGAATCGTCAACTGCGCTGTCACACCATAGTTTGTATAGCTCTTTGATATCCATATTTATCCCTCCGTAAAAATCAGCAAAAAATTTAAAGAAGCCGAATTATTTCACTGAAAATCAACCTATTAAGTTATATTATACCATATTATCAACAATTTGAAAAGATGTTTTTTAAAAATTGTTTTTTAACAAAGGAAAAATAAATTGAAAAAAATAAACAGGTATGATATAATATTAATAATGATTCCAAATATATTATATGACGTTTTTAAGGCCAATGAAATAAAACGGCTATTATTGAACAAAATAAAAAAGAGATTACAGAAATACAAATCTTTGGGAGGTAAATATGCCGGAGGATAAAATAACGCTTCTGATAAGAATGATCAGGGAAAAAGCTGAAACAAGCGACATTTCCAGCATAAAAGAGAAATTTGCAGCAGAATTTCAGATAACGGGCGAAGGAGTATTCTATGTCGAAGTAAGAGACGGAAAAATTTCTATTGAGCCATATGAATACAACGACAGGGATTTGCTGATTAAAGCGTCGGCAGATACACTCAAAAAAATTATCAATAAGGAACTAAGCATAGAAAAAGCTTTGATAACGAGAAAAATAAGCGTAAGCGGCAACTTGCAGAAAGCCGCTTTTATTAAAAAAATACTGAAAAAATAACGGAGGTTAAAAATGCCGCATATTTCACTTAAAATGCTTAAAGGAAGAACAGAGGAGCAAAAGAAGCTGGCAGCAGAAAAGCTTTCGAAGGCTCTAATAGACGCTATCGGTTGCTCAGAAAGCCATATTTCAGTGTCTGTCGAGGATTTCACTCCACAGGAATGGCAGGAACAATTTAAAATAGAGGTAACCGAAAATCCGTTTCTGATAAAGAAACCGAACTATGATCCTAAGGATCTGCTTTGATGAAAATAGTTTTGGCGTCAGGCTCGCCCAGAAGACGCGAGCTGTTTAGACTTATAACCGAGGATTTTGAAATAAGAGTAACAAATTGCGATGAAACCATACCGGAAAGCATATCGGCGGAAAACGCCGCCGAATACCTTTCCGTTAAAAAGGCTCTGGCGGCAGTATCCGATAATAAGGAACTGATAATAGGCTGCGATACGGCAGTTGTAATCGACAATCAGATCTTAGGAAAACCCTCCTCAGAGGAAGAATGCCGATATATGCTAACTCAGCTTTCCGGAAGAACTCATACTGTTTTTACCGGTATATCCATGATATACGGCGGCAGCAGACATTCCTACACAACCGCAACCGACGTTGTTTTCTATAACATCAGCAAAAATGAAATATCGGAATACATCAAAACAGGAGAGCCGTTTGACAAAGCCGGAGGCTATGGCATTCAGGGAAAAGGTTCATTATTTGTACGTAAAATACACGGAGATTATTTTAATGTTGTGGGACTGCCCGTTTCATCTTTAAAAAGAGAGCTTGAAAGCTTTATAAACAAAATCAAAATATGATATCAATCCGCCTTTAAAGGGCGGATTTTTTATCTTAATTAAATCCTTTCCCCGCATATAAGTCCTCTGCTGCCCGTTCCGAGATAAAACCGTCCTTCTACCCTGCTGTCTCCTTCAACAGCGTTAATTTCGCCGAACATCTGCATATCGGTGTTTATTCTTATCCAACTTTTTCCGTCGTTATCGGAACTGTAGAAGCCGTATTTTCCTCCGATCCATCCGGTAATATACAGCATTTTGTCTGCTCCCAAATATTTTTTTCCTTTAATTCCAAGTCCGATTCTCATAATTCTGTCCCCACTGGCTGAAAGCCGTAATACCTTGCATTCATTTAACCCAAAGCAAAGCTTGTATAATACTCCGCACGCAGTAACATAAAACACGCCTGATTTTCCCATATCCGGCTTTATATCTGTTTTATTATCGCCGTCTATTCTGCCGAAATCAATATCCGGCAAATCAGAGTCTATCTGCCTGAATACAGCTCCGCCATCTTCACTGATAAATAATGTACCATAACTGCCGAACCCATAAAACGCCTTAGGCTTCAGCCGATCAGAGAAAACCTTGACATTTCCTATAAATTTCTTTCCTGACCTATCCAGAAACAATGAAATCCCATAGCTTTCGCACATATTATTGCTGTAAACCACACAATCAGACGGCAGTATGTTTCCTCGGTCTGCAACGCACCATACTATACTGACGCCATCGGCTGATATAGCCGCCCAGCCTGCGTTAACGTTAGGCCTTTCTATTCTGTGAAACAAAACGTCAAGCTTTTCAGATAACCCGAACGGCAGTTCCGTACGGAAATCAAATGTCCGGCACTGATCACGGCTGATAATCAATCCTCCCCTTGTAGTACCCCTCCAGTTTCCTCTTGCCGTAACTACGGTCAGATTCGGATTATTATCAGGAAAATCCGCATTAATGCATGTTATATATCTTTTGTTATCCTCGTCGGTAAACGTATTTCCGGCAAACCTTCGTATATCCGTAAATGCAAATCCTCCAAGATCCCCAAGTATATCGATAAGCATTACATCGCCTGAAGGAGGACTGTAAACGTTGAGGTGCACAGTTTCTTCAATTCCGCAGCAGCAGTCGCAAAAAGCAGGCTTATCTGAGCAAAGATTTTCCGTCCTGAAAATTCCGGTTCCCGTATTAAACCAAGCCTCGTTTTTATTATACGGATTTATTTTTACGTCGCTTATCCAGTGAATAATAGAGCTTCCTTCGTTGTTTTCGGGTTTCATATACGGTATTTTAAATTCAACATCGTCAGTTCCGTTCAAAACAGACGTCCAGCTATCGCCGCAGTCATACGATATATAAATATGCTCCTCATCTGAATACATAGTTGAGACAGCAAGAATACCGTGCTCGGAGGAAATACCGCCGAATCCGCACTCCTTGCCGATTTTAGGAGTAATGTCCTCACAGCCGCCTAAACGGCCGTCCTTGCCGATTTTATACCTAATAACCACTCCCTTGTTTATGCAGCCTGCGTCACAGCTATATGCCATTGGAATATTCCATTTTGCATCACCTGAGCAATTCATCGTTATATAAACATAATTATTATCTGATGAAATACGGTGTCCCGTCAAGCCGGAAAGAGGAACAGATCTATTAAGAATATTATCCGGCTGAGAAAGCTTTTCAAAGGTTTTCATACTGTCATAGGAAACAAAAAGGCTATGCCCCCTCATTTTGTCAGACGGCATATTCTGAAGTCCCGCTGATGATGCAATAATTCTTTTTCCGGAGTCATCGGCATGTATAAAGGTCATGCAGCGTTCCCCAAAGGGATAGTAAGAAACCCAGCTTTCCCCGTTATCCTCCGATTTAAGTATTCCGTCATAAGACGAAGCATAATAAATTATTCCGTTTTTTACCGTAAGTCTGCTGCCGGTTCCTCTTCCTGAAAAATTTCCATGAACCCTTGCCGGCACTCTTTTATATTCAAAGCTTTTTCCGTAATCGTACGATATACATAGTTTAGAATTATAATCGCCGACGCCGCATATAGAATAAAGCGCTCCGTTTTCACTGCACACAGCCGCCGGATATGTTTCAGATAAATCGTCTTCCGTAACAAAATCCATGAGACTTATCCATTTTCCGACAGATCTGTCAAAGCGGTATAATCCCCCTATATCCGTTCTTATATAAAGTATATTCTCTTTGCTGCCGTCGAACTCAATTCCTGTTACATATCCGCCTCCTCCTATGGGAACGTTATAATAATTATAGCTGATCTGATTCATAAAGCACCTCTGTCCGATTACAATTTGCTATTTAGTATACACTATAAGATGATTTTTTGCAATAGATTTCAGCAGAATTTATACGATAAATACCCCTCCCGCAAATAAAAATTCCGGAAGGGGTATAAATATATGATATTAAATTAAGAATAATTTCTTTTACAGCAGATCCGCGATTTCAAGAACAAGCCTTTCGGATTTTTCCCAGCCTAAGCAGGGATCTGTAATAGATTTTCCGTATACGCAATCGTCGACGCTCTGATTTCCGTCCTCAATATAGCTTTCAATCATTAGTCCCTTTACAAATCCTCTTATATCCTCGCTGTGGCGCATGCTATGAAGCACCTCTTTGCTTATTCTTACCTGTTCAAGATATTTTTTTCCTGAATTGGAATGATTCGTATCGACTATAACAGCACGGTTAGCCAGATCTCTCTGAGAATATAGCTCGTAAAGCAGTCTTAAATCCTCATAATGATAGTTTGGAAGATTCTGACCGTGCTTGTTGACAGCTCCGCGGAGAATCGCATGAGCATACGGATTTCCGTCGGTGCTGACCTCCCATCCCCTATAAAGAAAATTATGGCTTCCCTGTGCTGCAATTATTGAATTAAGCATTACTGATAAATCTCCGCCCGTAGGATTTTTCATACCTACCGGAATATCCATGCCGCTGGCTGTAAGCCTATGCTGCTGATCCTCGACAGAACGCGCTCCTACGGCAACATAGGAAAGAAGATCGTAAAGATATCTGTAATTTTCAGGATAAAGCATTTCGTCTGCACATGTCATTTTTGTTTCGGCAATAGCCCGCGTATGCAGGTGACGAACGTGTATAAGTCCCTCCAGAATATCCTCAGCCTTTGAAGGATCCGGCTGATGTATCATTCCCTTATAGCCTTCTCCTGTGGTTCTCGGCTTATTTGTATATATTCTTGGAACGATTATTACCTTATCCTTTACCTTTTCCTGCAATATTGCAAGCCTTCCCACATAATCCATTACAGGCTCTTCCTTATCAGCAGAGCACGGACCGATTATTAAAAGAAATTTATCCGAATTACCGGTAAAAACATCTATAATTTCCTTGTCCCTTTTTTCTTTGGTTTCAAGCACCTCGTTAGGCAGAGGATAAAGCTCCCTTATTTCGTTAGGGGCCGGCAGTTTTCTTTTAAAATGCATACTCATTTTAATTACTCCATTTCCGTCACTATCTGTAAAAAGACTGTTAACCGCAATCAGCAGAAATAATGCACTGCTTTAAATTAATAAAGCGAATTACTGGAAACAACGCCCCGACAAGCAAGGCTTTCGGGGCAATTATTATAAAAAGCTTTAATCTTTTTTATTCGAACAGCCTTTTAACAAGCAATAATAACCAATTTAAATTCTTCTAAAGTTTTTTCATGGTTAATTATATCACATAAGGGCTTAAAAGTCAACAAAAAATTTATTTCCATGTAGCAACTATAACAATTTTTTCACCGGACAGCAAAGCGGGAACCGTAAAGCTTTCGCCGGGCTGATAAATAACGCCATTATACTTCCAGCCGGCAAACACCTTTCCGTCGTATGTAAAATCGCATTCCGGCAATACAAATTCATCATTATAATAAGCCTTAACCGTTACTTTATCCGCTGAATTACCGTTATTAGCCGATATATTGATATTATACTGTGCGGGAGCCCACACTGCTGTGAAGTCGATATTATCTGCTCCCGGAACTACATACTGCGTTCCCGGCTTGTATTCTTTATCATCATAGGAGCATTTCCAGCCGTATACAGTATAACCAGGTCTGGAAAAACGGCTTGATTCAGCAATAGTAATCTGTGCATTTTCAGCAGACATAACATAAGCTGAAGAATTTCCGTTAATATCATCATAATCTCCGGCATAATAATTTATCTGACAACGCTTGTACCATACAGGAGTGAAAACTACATCACAATCAGGAATTTTAATGTAATCTCCTACCTTATAAATCTGACCGTCAAAATACCAACCGTAATGAATATACCCGTCCTTATACAAATTTGCTGAAGCTACTCTTACGCTTGATTTATACACAACGGTATCAGCGTCAAGAACTGACGGATCGGCATATGCGCTTGTATCCGCGCCTTCCGTATCATAGGACAAGGTAAAATATCTGATATTCTTTAATGAATTATTTACAAGATATGTAGAAACGTCCTTATAATCACTGAAAGTATAAACTCCGTCCTGATTTATAATACTTCTGCGTATTTTTATAGCTTCAAACACGCTGTAATCGCTAACGGCCGACACTTCCACGCTTCCGTCCTCAGAAGCTTCTGCGCCGGACGCCGGAGCGGTAATCGTCGGAACAGAAAGTAAGACTGCTGCCGTAAGAGAAAAAATTCTTTTAAAAATTTTCATAATCCACCTCTATTACTTAAATCGGTTATACGCTTCTGAGTATTCATATCCGAGGGATTTCAGCTTTTCCGTTATCTCAGAAATTTCTATATTGTAATCCTCGCATAGCTCTCCAAGATTTTTATATTTATCACGAAGCATCGTATTTACAAAGCTTAGTAATATTGCCGGATCTTGCGGAAGCTTCACAGTAATCCCCCTTTCTAAACCAACTGTAAAAAATATAAATTAAAACCCGTTTTAAAATAATTTCCGTTTATTAAAAAAGACTATATTTTCTCTGGGGTTTTATGTCGCCGATTTACTGTCGATCAAATACATTATTTATTGTACATCATATAAGCGTAAAAGTCAATATAATTCACAGATGTTTTTAAACTTTATCTTTATTTTTTGTTAATATAACAAAAATAGGCAATTTAAATTGCCTGTCAAAAATAATTAAATCAGTGAAAACGCCTGCTTAATATCAGATACGCCTGCCAGCTTAATTTTAAAATCCTTCTGTTTTACAGACGCAAGCGATTGCTTAGGCAGAACACAAATATCAAAGCCCATTCTCTCCGCTTCTTTTATTCGCTGAACTACGTTTGAAACTGCCCTTACCTCTCCGCCAAGACCGACTTCTCCGAACGCAATAAGCCCCTCCGGAAGAGGTTTATCCATTATACCGGAATAAAGGCACATAGCGGCCGCCAGATCCCCTGCCGTTTCATCAATACGAAAACCGCCGACAACATTCAGATAAACGTCTAAATTACCGAAAAACATCCCTGCACGTTTTTCCATTACGGCGATAATAATTGCCATACGGTTAAAATCATATCCCTTAGACATTCTCCTCGGAGTTGCAAATCCGCTTTTGGCGGCAAGCACCTGTACCTCTGCGAGTATAGGACGCAGTCCCTCCATAGTACACGTAACGCATGTACCCGATACGCCTTCAGGACGTCCGGAAAGAAGCATCTGAGAAGGATTCTCAACCTCGCACAGTCCCTTATCCAGCATTTCAAACACGCCTATTTCGTTGGTCGAACCGTAACGGTTTTTAACCGTGCGGAGAATACGGCAGCTCAGATTTCTTTCGCCCTCAAAATACAAAACCGCGTCGACGATATGTTCCATTACCTTAGGGCCTGCGATAGCTCCGTCCTTATTTACATGCCCTACAATTATAATAGGTATCTCATTATTCTTAGCAGTATGCATGAAAAGATTTGTGCATTCCCTAACCTGTGTAAGGCTTCCGGGACTTGAGGTAACAGAGGTTATGTTCATTGTCTGTATAGAATCTATTATAACTATATCAGGATCGGCAGAAACAATCGTATCGCATATGGCTTCGGCGTCGGTAACAGTCAGGATATAAAGACTATCCGTATCAACTCCAAGCCTGTCGGCCCTAAGCCTTATCTGCCTTGCGGACTCTTCTCCTGAAACATAAAGAACAGAATAATTCTGCCCCAGATACTGACAGACCTGTAAAAGCAAGGTACTTTTTCCTATTCCCGGAGCGCCGCCAAGAAGAACGAGAGAGCCTTTTACAAGTCCTCCTCCGAGTACACGGTCAAGCTCTCCAATTCCTGTTTCATACCTTACGTCGGAATCAACGTCTATTTCTGAAAGCTCCATAATTTTATCTGTCAAATCTGATGTCTTGCGCGCCGAGCCTGTTCTTACTGAAACCGTCTGCTCTGTTTCCTCAAAGCTGTTCCATGCTCCGCATTCCTGGCATCTGCCGTTCCATTTACCGCTTTCAAAACCGCATTGATTACATACAAATATAGTTTTTGATTTTGCCATTTAAACGTCCTCACAATAATTTATTATTTTTTCGCCAGATATTCATTTATAGCCGCAAATATGCTAAAGGCGATTTTGTTCTGATATTCCTCGTCTTTAAGATTTTCCGCCTCCTGAGGATTGGACAGAAATCCGCATTCCACCATAACAGTAGGATTATTACAGAAGTAGCATAAAAACAGCTCCTTGCCGCAAAGCTTTATTTCCCTGTCATTATCCGGCTGTATATATTCAACTATTTTATTCTGTATAGCCTGAGCAATATACTTGCTTTCCGAATTCGTATCGGAATAGAACATCTGAGCGCCGCTGTATTTAGGGTCTGTAAATTGATTTTGATGAATTGAAATACATATTGCGTTAGGATATTCGTTAAAAATTTCAAGTCTGTTATCCATATCTGAGCTTTTCTGATTTGCTATTCCCTCTATACCGTCGTCGTGTATAGAACGGTCGTCATCTCTGGTTAGCTTTACATCATAGCCGTTTGCAGTAAACAAATCTCTCAGACATAAAACAATATTAAGATTTATACCCTTTTCAGGAACTCCGTCTGCTGAAGAACAGCCGCCGTCTATTCCGCCGTGGCCTGCGTATGTGTTAAACAAGGTCGATTACAAATTCCAGTTTATAGTTATTTCTCTCTGTCCGCTTTCATTTTTTTCACCTATAAGAACAGATTCTATGAATTCCTCAGCAACAGTCCGGGTAAGCTTCTCTATTCTGGAATACCTGTCTATTATCATATCACGTTTTTCAGTCGCAGATCTTTTTTCTTCCAGTTCTTCGATACTTTGCCTAATACTTTCCTTACGAGCCTTTAGCCCTTCAATTTTATCGGTATATCTTCTGCTCATCATTATGTATTGTTCCTTTGAAATTGTCCCGTCCAGCTTATCCTCATATAGCCGTATAAGCTTTTCATCATTTTCAGAAACATCTCGGCAAATCGATTCTGATAATTTGATTAGCCTTGAAATACTTTCGTCAATACCGTTTACCACATTTATTTTATCTTGCTGACAGTAATTCTCTATAAGTTTATTTATCTGTTCTAATAAAAGCCTTTCCAGAGCCATACCGCTTATAGAAGCTTTATTGGAGCAATTCATAGCTCCGGTCTTATATGTACCGCATATAAGACTGTAATATCGGATAGTCTTTTTCTTATTATAATATACGTTTCTCTTCATCGGTTTTCCGCATACAGCGCATTTCACCTTTCCGGCAAGCGGCGACAGCTCCTGATCCGTCCTGCCGGCTCTTACCCTGCTCTTAAGCTTTTGCCGGACCATTTCCCAAGTTTTTGCGTCTATTACAGCGTCATGGCTACCCGATATTTTTATCCATTCCTCCTCGGCCGCCCTTTTTCTTTTTTTATTCTTATAGCTTACCGTATGCGATTTGCCTTGTACCAGCGTACCGGTATAGGTTTCATTACGTATAATATTATAAATGGTGCTGACAGTCCAAAGCCCCTTCGACGAGCTTTTGCTTTCATTACTGTTCACATACCTGCTGTTTGTCCGGCGTTTATGAGATGTGGGATTCGGTATTCCCGCCTCATTCAGCGCAGCCGCAATTTTCCGGTATCCCCATCCCTGAAGATACCAGGAAAATATATCTCTGACAACCGGAGCCGCCATTTCGTCAATAATAAGATGATTTTTATCTTCAGGATCCACAAGATAGCCGTAGGGAGCAAAGGATCCGGTAAATTTTCCCTCCTCCCTTTTATGCTGCAATACCTTGCGGACATTTGCAGATACCTCCTCGCAATACCATTCATTCACAAGCCCGTTGATCTGTCTTGTCTTTTTATTGGTTACGTCAAGGCTGTCCGCATGATCTATTATACTGACAAAACGAACTCCCCATTCGGGAAACTTATCATGTATATATGTTTCGACTACTGCCATATCTCTTGAGAATCTCGACTGCGATTTGCAGAGAACAACGTTTATACAGCCGCTTTCACAATCGGCAAGCATTCTCTGAAAATCAGGTCTGTAAAAATCCGTTCCGCTGTAATCCTCGTCACAATAAATATCAAAAATATCCCAGTTTCGCTGACGGCAGTAATCGGTAAGCAGTGATTTCTGATTCTGAATGCTCTCGCTTTCGTCCGCCTCGGATTTTTTATTCCTATCCTCATCTGAAAGCCTCAGATAAACTGCGGCGCTGACCATAAATTTTCCACCTCCGAATAAAGAGAAAAATGATATGATACTGGATAAGAAATAAATCTAAATAATTATACCATATCACAATTAAATCTGCAACTATTGCCGCCGCGTTTATGTAATCCGTTTAAGCTCAAGATTAATAATTCTTTCAAGCTTGCGGGTTATGATTTCCTGCAATAGCTGAATATCCTCCGGTCTTGTTTTAAATTTACTTACTATAAGAAATTGTTCCATACATTTATCCCTCCTTAATGTTATTATTATATGCTTAATTTCAAGCCTGTATAACTTATCAATCAAGACGGTAGCAAAACCCAAAGCCGGAACATATAATGAGTTGTGAAGACTTTCTTCATAATAATTTATTCAAGGGAGAATACCAATGGCAATTTTATGCAATCTTAGTGTTGATTACTCAAACGATTCGTCAAATGATAGAATACTTCCGTTTAAATTTACTCTTACAGACGATTCAGTTTTATCGCCTGAAGAAGGTGAATTTCAGAAGTTTTGCTATGACGTAGAGGCAACCGGTACCGATAACTCAGACTTTGCTGATCTGAGCCACTTTATACTCGGAATATGTCCTAATCTTACGCAGGCAGATTTCCATTCCGTTACGGTTACAATTAACGGAGTTCCCCAGACAGTAATCTGGGGCGGAAATGTAGAAATCAAAACGCCTGAAAAACCCGATCATCCGACTCAATGTTCGGGACTTAAAATTAATTTTCCTCTTGACAAGGAAACCGGAAACGTCATGCATGTATGCTTTGAACTAAACAGCGTTTCACCGGTAGGACCTACTAACGTATGTCTTTTCGGCGGAAATACAACCAAAACAGGCATGTCAATATGCGGTCCTGCATGCTCGTCAAGCCAGGGATGTACTCAAACTGTATTTCAGCAGGAAACAGTCTGCGTACCTGTAACGGTAAGGCCTTTTGCAATAGCCGGAGAAGCTACTACCGTCTGCTGCGGTGAACCGGTTGTTACAAGCGGAACCTCTCCCTGCACCGGAGGAAGCGAATGCACATTTACCGTTAGACAAACGATATGCGTTGAAGTACCAATCACATTCGGCGCCGACGTAAGAACCGGAACAGCGACTACTTCGTGCGGTACCGCAAGCTCCGGAGAATGCGATTGCATTTCTGAGACTCCCGAAGCTTCATTTACTGATACTGCTTCTGAAAACGGCTGCTCATGCAGATACGATTTCTGATAAGCCATTTATGAAAAAAGCCTGAACCGTTGGTTCAGGCTTTTTAGTTATGTATAAACGCTAATGTAAATTAAAACTATTGATTCATGAAGATGATTATGATAAAATATCTCTGTAAGGAGAAAAATCATGACTTATAAAAATATTAATAAAGCCGTATTCATAGACCGGCCAAACAGATTTATCGCTCGATGCGAAATAAACGAACAAGTTGAAACGGTCCATGTAAAGAACACCGGACGCTGCAAGGAGCTTTTAATTCCCGGAACAACCGTTTTTCTTGAAAAGTTCAACGCCCAAACCCGAAAAACAAATTATGACTTAATTTCTGTAATTAAAGGAAACAGGATAATAAATATTGACAGTCAGGCGCCAAACAAAATATTCCTTGAATGGGCTAAAAGCGGTAGATTTTTACCTGATATATTATTAATAAAGCCCGAATACAGATTCTTAAATTCGCGTTTTGATTTTTATATTGAAACTCCATTTAAAAAAATATTTATAGAAATAAAAGGAGCCACACTTGAAAATAACGGAGTTGTTATGTTTCCCGACGCACCTACGCAACGCGGATTAAAGCATATCTCAGAGCTTATTGAAGTTAAAAAGAAAGGATACGAAGCATATATTATCTTTGTGATCCAAATGGAAAATGCAAAATATTTTATGCCGAATTATATCACTCATAAAGCCTTTGCTGACAAGCTCAAAGAGTGCGACGACAACGGGGTAAATGTGGCGGCGTTTGATACAATTGTAACAGAAAAAAGCATCGTTCTTAATAATGAAGTTGAAGTAAGATACATGCGATATTATAAAAATTAACAGACCTTGTTTAAGACATATGCACCGTGACCTGCGTCAAGTACAATCACCGGCTTATCGCTCTGCACTGAGCCGACCGCCGGTAAAGAATCTCTTTCCATATACCGGTAGGAGCTAAAAACAACTCCTGCACAAACAGCTACAGCCGCGGATACGACCGCTATTCTTTTAAATATTTTTTTATTAATTTTTTTCATAAGCACACCTACTTCTGCAAAATAAAGCGGACCAAGCCGACTTGTCTTATTAATGCTTATGAAAACATATCTGAAAATATGACAGACCTTCTCTACATAAGCCATTATTTTGTTTTTTTAAAGGAATACAGCAATTGGATTGATGGTTACTAAATAAAAAAAACGAAACTGCTTTACAATGCAGTTTCGGTTTTGCATATGGCGTTCCCGAGGTGATTCGAACACCCGACCTACCGCTTAGGAGGCGGTCGCTCTATCCAGCTGAGCTACGGAAACATTTGCGGACTTTCATTATTTGGTCCGCAATAAAATAAAAATAATCAAGCGCCGTACTTAACAGTAGAAACAGGTACGCCAACGCCCATAGTAGAAGTCACAGTACAGGATTTAATGTATGTTCCCTTAGCAGCGGACGGTTTAGCTTTAACAACTGCTTCCATGAGAGTTGCAAAGTTTTCTTCAAGCTTAGAAGCTCCGAACGACGCTTTTCCGATAGGACAATGAATAATGTTTGTCTTATCAAGACGATATTCAATTTTACCTGCTTTGGCTTCAGTTACAGCCTTAGCAACGTCAGGAGTTACGGTGCCTGCTTTTGGGTTCGGCATAAGTCCTCTGGGACCGAGCACCTTACCAAGACGTCCTACCATGCCCATCATATCCGGTGAAGCAATTACAACGTCAAAATCCATCCAGTTTTCCTTCATGATCTTATCAACAAGATCCATGCCGCCTACATATTCGGCTCCGGCTTCCTTAGCGGCGTCATATTTGTCTTCCTTACAGAATACGCATACTCTAACGTTTTTACCGGTACCGTTAGGCAATACAACCGCGCCTCTGACCTGCTGATCCGCATGTCTTGAGTCTACCCCCAGACGAATATGCGCCTCAACAGTTTCATCAAATTTAGCCTTGGCATTTTTGCAGACCAAATCGAGAGCCTCAACAGAATCATACTGCTTTGTGCTGTCAACAGCTTTGCAGCTTTCCATATATTTCTTGCCGTGTTTCATTATAAATCCTCCATATAAAGTGGTAATACCGGACTGCTTAATCGCTCAAAATCCGGTTAGCGGAAATTTCCTCCCACCATTTCGGAAAACAAAAGACAAAAGCTTTCGCATCCGTCAGGTATTAATCAACTACAACGATACCCATTGAACGGGCTGTTCCGGCAATCATACTCATTGCCGCTTCAAGCGAGCCAGCATTCAGGTCAGGCATCTTCTGTTCAGCAATTTTCTGAACCTGTTCTTTAGTTATATTGGCAACCTTATTCTTGTTAGGAACGCCTGAAGCGGTTTCAATTCCGCATGCCTTCTTTATAAGAACCGCTGCCGGCGGTGTTTTTGTTACGAATGAGAAAGAACGGTCTGCATAAACAGTTATAACGACAGGAATAATCATACCGATATCATTCTTTGTTCTTTCATTGAATTCCTTTGTAAACGCCATAATGTTTACACCGTGCTGACCGAGCGCCGGACCAACCGGCGGTGCAGGCGTTGCTTTGCCTGCCGGAATCTGAAGCTTTATATAGCCGACTACTTTCTGTGCCATGCTTTTCGCACCTCCAAAAATTGTGGTAACACCGAGACAATGAAAAATTTTTGCCTCTCCCACCTATAAGCATTTGCAGCCTTTGTTTATTTTTTAATCATCAAGCCTTATAACCTGGTTAAGAGCCAAGGTAGCCTGAGTTTCACGACCGAACATAGAAACCAAAACCTCAACTGTTCCGTCTTCAATATTAATTTTCTGAACTATACCGACAAAACCGTCCATAGCGGTGCCTGAAACCTGAACCTGATCTCCGACTCCGAAATTCACCTCAACTGTGCCAGGACCAAGATCAACTCCCAACGCTTTCACTTCCTCTTCTGAAAGAGGAGTAGGTTCAGACGCAGGGCCGACAAATCCTGTAACTCCCCTGGTGTTCTTTACTACATACCATGAATCGTCAGTATAAACCATTTTAAGCAAAACATAGCCCGGATAAGTTTTTCTTTCAACATCCTTGGTTTTGCCGTCGGTAATTTCCGTTACCTTTTCGGTAGGAACTCTTACTTCAAGGATAAGGTCGTGAAGCTTTCTGTTTTCCACAACTTTTTCAATATTCTGCGCAACCTTATTTTCATAGCCCGAATATGTGTGAATTACATACCATTTAGCCGCTTCTGACATTTAAAATCCTCCTAAAAGTTTTTGTTCTGCGCTCTTTATCAGCCGATATCCAGCAGAAACTTAAAGAGCTTAAGCAGACCGAAATCAAGAGCGCCTACAAAAACGCTTGAAACAACCATCGTTACTAAAACGACGAGCGTATTGTTAAACACCTGCTTTTTGGTCGGCCATACTACCTTTTTAAATTCACTTTTTAAGTCCTTAAACCACTTAACAATTCTGTTAGGCTTTTTCTTCTTGGACTTGTCCGAGGTCTTTTTTTCTTTTTTAGTTTCTTCTTTTGACATTTATAAGACCTCCGATTTACTTAGTTTCCTTGTGAAGAGTATGTTTCTTACAGAACTTGCAAAACTTGTTCATTTCAAGTCTGTCAGGATCATTCTTCTTGTTTTTCTTCGTACAATAATTGCGCTGCTTGCATTCTGTACAAGCTAAAGTCACCTTTACTCTCATATCGGCACCTCCTGACGATATTCCTCCGTTATACGGAAAATAAATAGTTTGCCTCCCTCAGTTTAGGGCTGATTAACAGAAACGAATGCAAAAAAATAAACCCCTAAAAGAGGTAAATTAAGTATATCATATCTTTTTATAAATGTCAAGGTCTTGAAATAATATTTTCCGAATCTTTTTATAAATAAAAGTATATAATAGTATAAAACTAATTTTTAAGCGGCGGTATCTAATTTATGAAAAATACTTGAAGTTTTTTGTGGAATATGTTAAAATATATTGATACATAACCGTTTATAAAGATTTAAATTTAAGGAGTTGTAGCTAATGTCAAAAATAAAAGTCGCAGTCATATTCGGCGGCGCCTCGAGCGAGCATGATATTTCACTTATTTCAGCAACAAATGTTATTGAAAACATGCCGAAAGATAAATATGAGGCGATCTGCATAGGCATTACAAAAAAAGGACGATGGCTTTATTATCCGGGCGACGTAAGCAATATCGCTTCGGGCGAATGGGAAAAGGATCCCGACTGTTCATCGGCGGTGATTTCTCCGGATCCTCTTCACAAAGGCGTCATAACGCTTGAAAACGGTGAATACACAATAAGAAAGGTTGACGTTGTTTTTCCGGTTCTTCACGGAAAAAACGGCGAAGACGGTACAATCCAGGGGCTTCTTGACCTGTCGAAAATACCTTATGTCGGATGCGGACTTTTAGCGTCCGCGGCATGTATGGATAAAACCCATACTCATTCCATTCTGGATTACAACAATATAAGAACTGCCAGATGGCGTGCGCTCGGTTTGAGAAATCTTAACCATCTTGACAGAGAATGCGCGGATATAGCGGACGATCTCGGATTTCCGATGTTTGTTAAGCCGGCAAACGCAGGCTCTTCCATTGGCATAAATAAGGCTGTTGATTTAGAATCGCTAAAGGAGGCCGTCAAAATCGCATTTTCCCACGACAACAAGGTTATTATAGAGGAATTTATCAAGGGACAGGAGCTTGAGGTGGCTGTATTCGGTTATGATTCGCCATTCGCGTCTTTTGTAGGCGAAATCGGAAAGAACAATGATTTTTACGACTACGATTCCAAATATATTAACAACTCCGTTAATCTTTATATCCCCGCAAAAATACCTGACGAAAGCGCCAGAGAAATCAGAGAAACGGCTTTAAACGCATATAAGGCTATGGGCTGTAAAGGTCTTGCAAGGATTGACTTCTTCCTTTCTGAAAACGGCGAGGTAATTTTAAATGAAATGAATACAATGCCCGGTTTCACATCCATAAGCATGTATCCGAAGCTGATGGAGGATCTGGGAATGTCCTACGGCTATCTTATAGATAAGCTGATAGAACAAGCTATTGATAATGCTGACAGAAACTATTAAAGGAATTTCTTATATGAATAATTACGCTATCGGAGTTTTTGATTCCGGCATGGGCGGATTGACAGCTGTTAAAGAGCTGAACGCTCTTATGCCCGACGAGGACATCATATATTTCGGAGACACCGCAAGGATCCCATACGGCAGCAGAAGCCGTGAAACTGTGTTAAAGTACGCCAAGGAAGACGTAAGCTTTCTGCTAAAGCACAATATAAAAATGATAATCGCCGCATGCGGAACGGTAAGCTCTGTTATAGGCTCAAAGCCTCTGGTTGACAATATGCCGTTTACCGGAGTTATACTTCCGGCGGCTCAGGCGGCCTGCGCCGCCACAAAAAACGGCAAAATAGGAGTTATAGGCACTCCGGCTACAATAAGAAGCGGCAGCTTCGGAAAAGCTATAAAAGCAATTAATCCTCACGCGGCGGTTATCGGAAATGCCTGCCCGCTTTTCGTACATCTGGTTGAAAACGGATATACGTCTAAGAACTGCGAAATAACAAGACTCGCCGCAGAGGAATATCTGACTCCTATTAAAGCGGAAGGAGTAGACACGCTCATTCTGGGCTGTACTCACTACCCTGTTATAAAGGAAGTAATAGCCGACATAATGGGAGACGGCGTAAGACTTATTTCATCGGGAGCGGAAGCCGCGAAATATGCTCAGAGCTGTCTGATGTCGGCGGATCTTTTAAACGACGGCGGACGCTGCGGCAAAAACATTTTTTACGTAAGCGACAGCAAGGAGCTTTTTGAAGAAAACGCTAAACATTTTCTTGAGCATCCCGTAAACGGAGAGGTGTTTAGTTGTAATTTAGGGGAATAAAAATTGAATTCAGAAAAATTTATGATTGAAATGAAAAGTATTCAGTCTATTTATAATGATAAAACCGAAACCGAGCTTGTTACATCGGGAAAATTCAGACGCGACGACGAATCCTTTCTAATTAGCTATAAGGATTCGGACGCAACCGGCTTCAAGGGCTCTGAAACGGAAATTTCCGTAACAGGCAACAGCATTGCTTCCATTATAAGAAGAGGCAGCGCCAACTCAGATCTTGTAATAGAGCCGGGTAAAAAGCATCACTGCCACTACGCCACTCCCTACGGAGAAATGGTTATCGGTATCTATACCCATAAGCTTGAAAACAATCTGAACGATAACGGCGGTAATCTCTATATGAAATATACTATCGACATAAACACAAGCTATATGTCGGATAATGAAATAATAATGAACATCAAAAAAGCATAGGAAGGTTGATTTTACATATGTCAGACTTAATCAGACTTGCCTCGTCGCAGGCAAGGGATATTATACTTGATTCACTGGGGAGGCTTGTTTCCCTAAAAAAACTCCCTGCCGAGCCGATACCGGACTTCATAGTTGAAATACCGGCCGATAAAACCCACGGGGATTTTGCGGCAAACGCCGCAATGGTTTCGGCAAGGTCATTTAGACTTGCGCCCAGAAAAATTGCAGAGCTTATCTGCGAAGAGGCGGTACTTGACGGTACATTTTTTGAAAAAATGGAAATAGCCGGACCGGGATTCATAAATTTCTTTCTTTCAAGAGAATGGTTTTCATCAGCCGTCGATACCGTAATAAAAGAATCCGAAAATTACGGAAGAACGGATACGGGCAATGGTAAAAAAGCTCTTGTTGAATTTGTTTCAGCCAATCCTACCGGTCCAATGCATATAGGAAACGCCAGAGGCGGCGCAATCGGAGACGGTCTTGCCGAAATACTTGACTGGGCAGGCTACAGCGTTGAAAGGGAATTCTATGTAAACGACGCGGGAAATCAGATTGAAAAATTCGGAAAATCACTTGATCTCAGATATATGCAAATATGCAGCCAAGACGGTCTGAAGGTTTTGGCTGAATGCAATAACGAAACCGGAGCGATAAGCGAAGCGATATATAATAACGCCGATACGTTTCCTATGCCCGAAGACGTTTATCTTGGAATGGATATAATAGCTCACGCTCATAATTATTTTACCGAATACGGCGGCGGTCTTGCCGAAATGCCTGAAGAAGAACGCAGAAAGCGGCTTGTCGGATATGCTCTTCCGAAAAATATCGCAGGGCTGGAAGAGGATCTTAATAAATATCGTATAACATATGATACATGGTTCAGGGAAAGCGATCTTCATAAGGATGGCTCAGTTGAAAAAATAGTCGATATGCTTACTGCCAGCGGATATACCTATGAGCTTGACGGAGCAATTTGGTTCAAATCCTCAGAGCTTGGCGACGAAAAGGACAGAGTTCTTGTCCGCGCAAACGGTATTCCCACCTATTTCGTTCCAGATATTGCCTACCATTATAACAAGCTTGTAACAAGAGGATTTGACAAGGCTATAGATATTTTCGGCGCTGATCATCATGGATATATCCCAAGAATGAAGGCCGCTCTTACGGCTCTCGGAGTAGATCCTGACAGACTGGATATAGTAATAATGCAAATGGTCAATTTAGTAAAGGACGGAGAAAAATACAAGCTTTCTAAACGTTCAGGCAAAGCAATCACTCTTTCAACTCTGCTGGATGAAATCCCAATTGACGCCGCAAGATTTTTCTTTAATCTCCGCGAGCCGAATTCTCACTTTGATTTTGACTTGGATCTTGCCGTTGAAAAGTCGTCCCAAAATCCGGTATATTATGTTCAATATGCTCATGCAAGAATATGCAGTCTGCTTACAAACCTTAAAAACGAAGGATTTGAAGCCGCATCGTATGATAAGAAAGAGCTTGATATTCTGGACAAGCCTCAGGAAACCGAACTCATCAGACATCTTGCGTCGCTGCCCGGAGAGATTGACAACGCGGCTAAAACCTACGACCCTTCAAGGATCACAAAATATTCCGTTGAGCTTGCAACTCTCTTTCATAAATTTTACGACGCATGCAGCGTAAAAAACGCTGAAACCGAACAACTGAAAAAGGCAAGGCTTATTCTTTGCAGAGCGGTTTTGCAGACGCTGAGAAATTCTCTTGCAATATTAAAAATTGACAGACCGGAAAAAATGTGATATTATATAATTACAAGTTACATTTTAGTTACAAATAAATTAACCATTTGTAAGTTTCCGACAAATTTCAACGCAGTATTTTTGTGCACTATTTTATAAAACCCTAATTTGTTAACAGTTTGTTAACATTTACGCGTCTTGAATGTGTTACAATTTGTAATATATTAAGGCATTAAGAAGCATTATAAATAAAAAAACAGGAAGGAAATGCTGATATGTCTAACAGATTATTTCAAGGTCTTGTGCATCAAATGAGAGATGCTGTAAACGCCGTTATCGGAGTTGTCGACGAAACCGCTACTATTATCGCATGCAGCGATTTAACCAAAGTCGGCACGACAAACGAATTTGTTTCCCTAGACTTAAACGATTCTCATGATATTTTTATTAGAGACGGATACACCTATAAACCGTTCGGCTCAAGAGTAAAGCCGGAATATGCGGTTTTTATAGAAGGAGTAGACGACAACGCTGCTAAATACGCCACAATAATGGCGATCAGCCTGTCGAACATAAAACAATATTACGACGAAAAATACGACAGAAATAATTTTATCAAAAATGTAGTTCTGGACAATGTTCTTCCCGGAGATATCGTGATCAAGGCCAGAGAGCTTCACTTCAACGCTGAAATAAGCAGAGTGGTTTTTCTTATCAGAATCGTTTCAGCGAACGATATTTCCGCATATGACGTTATTCAGAACCTTTTCCCGGACAAAAACAAGGACTTTGTTTTCAACATCACTGAAAGCGATATTGTTCTTGTCAAGGAAATCAAAAGCTCGGTTGATTCCAAGGACCTTGAAAAGCTTGCACGCTCAATATCCGACACGCTCAGCAGCGAGTTTTACACAAGGGTAAACGTAGGAATCGGTACGTCCGTTATAGGCGTAAAGGAGCTTGCCCGCTCATTCAAAGAAGCGCAGATGGCTTTGGAGGTCGGAAAGGTTTTCGATACGGACAAAAATATAGTAAGCTACGACAATCTCGGAATTGCAAGACTTATTTATCATCTGCCGACAACTCTCTGCGAAACTTTCCTTCATGAAGTATTCAAAAAAGGAAGTATAGAATCTCTTGATCATGAAACCCTGTTTACTATCCAGAAGTTTTTTGAAAACAACCTCAATGTTTCAGAAACTTCAAGAAAACTTTTTGTTCACCGAAACACCCTGGTTTACAGACTTGAAAAGATCAAAAAGCTGACAGGACTCGATCTGAGAGAATTCGATCATGCGATTATATTCAAAATTGCCCTGATGGTAAAAAAATATTTATCGGCTAATCCGGTTAAATTCTAAATATAAGCGCAGGATCGGACAAAACAATTTATGCCGTATTATCGGCTAAAGGAAGGTGTCCCTTTTGGTAGAACTCAAGAATGTATCAGTCACATATTCAACCGGCGTTGACGCGCTCAACAACGTGAGTCTTAAGATTAACGACGGCGAATTCGCATTTGTCGTCGGATCGTCCGGCGCCGGAAAAAGTACGCTGATCAAGCTCATTTTAAAGGAGATAGACGCTACGAACGGTGTGGTTATGGTTAATAACTATAATCTCAGCAACTTGAAAAGAAAAAAAATCCCTTCTTTCAGGCGTACTATCGGTTTCGTCTTTCAGGATTTTAGGCTTATTCCGTCAATGACTGTTTATGAAAATATCGCGTTTGTGCTGAGAGTAATTGACGCTCCGAGAAAATACATACGCAAACGCGTTCCATATGTAATAAGTCTGGTGGGATTACAGGACAAGTCAAATTCTTATCCAAACCAGCTTTCCGGCGGAGAACAGCAGCGTGTCGCTATTGCAAGAGCGCTTGTAAACGACCCTCAGCTCATTATTGCCGACGAGCCTACGGGAAATATAGATCCGGAGCTGTCCTATGAAATAGTAGACCTTCTGAAGGGCATAAATGAATGCGGCACAACTATCCTTATGGTTACCCATGAGCATGACCTTGTACGTCATTTCGGCGGGAGGATAATAAATATCGACGCCGGTGAAATTGTCTTTGATGAAGTGATTGGAGGCAATAATGAAGCTTAGCGGTGTAAGGTATCTGACAAGACAGGGATTTGATAACGTTTGGAAAAATAGAATGATGGCGTTCGCGTCCTTCTGCGTTCTCCTTGTTTCTCTTCTGCTGGTTGGTTTATCAATTCTTTTTTATATCAATATTAACTCCATAATAGGAGGAATTGAGAACAAAAACGAAGTAATCGTCTTTCTAGACGAAAATATTACCCCCGCGCAAACCATGGAGACTGAAGTACTTCTAAAGCAAATTGATAATATCGACGAAGTCAGATTTTATTCAAAGGACGACGCCTTTGAAGATATGAAGAAAAGCATGAGTGAATATGAGGAGCTTTTCGACTCGCTGGGCGACGATAATCCTCTTGTGGATTCCTTCAGAATAAAGATAAAGGATATTTCCCTGACGTCCGAAACAGTTACGCTTATTAACGAATTAGATCATATATATTCAATAAGAGCGCCATATGATTTTGTTAATATTCTTACGGAGATGAAAAAAATTATAACTCTTGTCGCATCTGCGATCATTATAGCGCTTGCTATAGTATCTATGGTTATTATTTCAAATACAACCAAAGCAAGCGTATTTGCGAGAAGAAATGAAATAAGCATTATGAAATATGTAGGAGCGACCAATACGTTTATACGTATCCCATTCTTTGTCGAGGGTATGATAACGGGAATGGCTGCAGGTATTGCGGCAACAGTCATAACATGGCTCGGTTATGACGCAGTCGTTGATCTTCTGACAAACGAAGTGAACATTCTTAATATAATCGGAATGGGAAGTATCGTTTCATTCAGCGACATAGTGTTAAAGGTTGCTTTATCATATATTCTTGCCGGAGCATTTGTCGGAGCTTTAGGAAGCGTGCTCAGTACAAGAAAGCATCTGAACGTATAAAAATATTGCGAAATTTAAGATTGGTGGTGTTTAAGTCGGTAAGACGACGAAAATTATGAACATTTCATTTGGAAAAAATAAGCTTAAGGTAACGGCGCTGGTTCTTTGCGCTATTATTACAGCCGGAAGTTTAACATATGTTAATTACAGCAGCCCTTTGAAATCCGAGGCAAAGACTATTTCTGACCTGGAATCTGAAAAGGCTGAAAATGAAGCAGAAATCGAAAAAATCCAGAAAGAGCTTGACAGCCTTAACAGCGACATTGCAGATCAGGAAGCTATTCAACAGCAGCTTCAGAAAAAGATTGATTTACAGAATGAAAATATTGATAATATAAATACAATAATAAACGACCTAAATAATAAAATCAATGAAAAAGAAGAAAAAATCAAACAGCTTGAAATTGATATTTCCAATAAGGAAACTGATATAAATGAAGGAATGGAGCTTTTTAAGGATCGTTTAAGGGCTATGTATGTTTCCGGTAACGACAGTCTCGCCTCAGCGCTTGTAGGAGCTACCGATTTTTATGACATGCTGTCCAAAATAGAGCTTATTTCCCAGGTGGCCAAGCATGACGATGAGCTTATAGATTCTCTTATGACACAGCTCCAGCAGTTTGAAGAGGCCCAGGCTCAGCTTGATATTGAAAAAACAGAGCTTGACGCTGATCTGAAGGAACAGGAAGCAAATAAAAAGGAGCTTAATGAACAAATCAAACAGCTCAATGAGGATTATGCGGAAACACAGGATTATATAGATCGCAAAGAAGCCGATATGGAATCAAGACAGCGCGATATAGAGTCTCTTAAAGCTGATAACGAGGCTATGGACAATGAAATTGAAGAAATTAATGAAATAGCAAGGCGAAAAGCAGAAGAAGAGGCTGCGGCGGAACTTGAAAGACAACAGCAGCAGGAAGACAACGGCAGTTCAGACAGCAGCGCTATCGGAGGCGGAGGAGATCAATCCGGCGACGGAGAAATCTCCAGCTCAACAGGCGGAGGAAGCTACAACGGCTCATTAGGCTGGCCTGTACCGGGATTCTACAGTATTTCAAGCGGATACGGCTACAGGTGGGGATCGCTTCACGCCGGAATTGATATTGCCGGAGGCGGTATATCAGGCGCAACTGTAACGGCGGCTGAAAGCGGTACTGTAGTATTAGTAAAAACAGGATGTACTCATAACTACGGCAAGGATAGCAGCTGCGGCTGTAACGGCGGTTATGGAAATTATGTGATGATCGATCACGGAAACGGAATTTCTACTTTATACGGTCACTGCGCCGACGTATATGTATCTGTCGGACAATCGGTTTCAAGAGGCGAAGCCATAGGTTCTGTGGGAAGCACGGGCTGGTCTACCGGTTTTCACTGCCATTTTGAAGTAAGAATAAACGGCTCGACAGTTGATCCTACCGGTTATTTATATTAATAAGAAGCTATACATATTATATAAAACAGGGCAAGACGATCTTGCCCTGTTTTATAGTTCGCAATGAAAACAAAAATTCATATGATATATTAGAAAGGTGTGTAATATCTGTGAAAAAAATCAGTGTCAAATCAGCGGCATTAATAGCCGGCGCAGCCGCACTTCTAACATTTTCAGTTACCTCTTTCTGGGCATTCCAGATATGCAGCGACAGTGTTGCCACACTAAGAAAGAAAGCAAAATCTATTGAAGATATCTACACTGTAGACCAATATATAGACGAATATTATTACGGCAGCTATGACGAGGAAATAATAGTAGATCAAGCTCTTAAGGGAATGGTAAGCGCTCTTGATGATAAATATTCCGCTTATATGACTCCTGATGAATATGAACAGAATCTTATTGACGCTAAAGGCTCTATTACCGGTATAGGTATTACAGTTAATAAAGGTGATAATAATGAAATAAAAATCGTTGAAATTGCAGAAAAAGGACCTGCCGAGAAAGCCGGATTAAAAATCAACGACATTATTATTGAAGTTGACGGAAAAAACGTTAATGAAATGGAATATTCGGACGCTGTAAATCTTGTAAGAGGAAAAGCAGGAACTGAAGTAAATATAGCGGTAAAACGCGGAGATGAAGAGATTTCGTTTAAAATGAAGCGTGAAGAAATAACGACTGAAACAGTAACAAGCCGTATGCTGGAAAATAATATAGCTTATATTAAAATCACGGGATTTAAGGAAAACACCTCGCACCAATTTAACATCGAACTCAAAAAATGTCTTGAAAATAATGCTTCCGCTATCATTTTTGATGTAAGAAATAACGGCGGAGGATTGGTATCGGCATGTTCAGATTGTCTTGATCCGCTGTTGCCGGAGGGAGATATTGCTATTGCCGAATTTAAAGACGGAAGCACCGAAGTTATATGCAAATCTGACAAAATAGAATTAGATCTTCCAATGGCGGTTCTTGTAAATGAATATTCGGCAAGCGCAGCAGAATTATTTGCAGCGGCATTAAGAGATTTCGGAAAAGCTGTATTAGTAGGTCAAAATACCTTCGGCAAGGGTATAATGCAAAACACATATAACTTAGATAACGGCGGCGGACTCAAGCTTACTGTCGCAAAATACAGAACGGTTAAATCAGAATGTTACCACGGAGTAGGCTTAAAACCAGATTATGAAACGGCGCTTCCTGATAAATATTCCGAAAATCAAGCCGATGATATACCGGAAAATGAAGATACTCAGCTGCAAAAAGCGATTGAAATTTTAAAATAGTAATATATATAAAGGTATTTTCTGTTAATTTACATTTTGTCCATATTTTATTAACAATTTGTACACCAATTTGTCGGTATTTATGGTAAAATGTAGATATAATCATTTATTGATTAAATTTAATCACCGGAGGATAAAATTATGTGGAAAAAGGCTCAAGGAACTATCAGACCATTAGACGCGCCAATGGCAGGATACGAAAATAAAAACGGTGTATTTATTGCACGTACAGAGTTTGAAGGCGGTATTCATCCGTGTAAGTTTGTCGATAATTTCGGATGCTATGTATCTTACGGAGGAAAAGAATACGGTGTTAAAGATTTCGAATATTACATTGGTAATGTCAAGTGGGTAAAGTGTAACAATCATCAGATACCGGACGGCGCCATTCTCGCAGGAAGAGAAGCTGATGGAAAATTGCTTTACATAGGAAGAACTGAATATGAAGGTATGATTATTACTGGTAAGGTAGGAACTCATTTGGCAAAAGGTATTTGTATCCCATATGCCGGCAAGGAATGGGAACTTTCAGATTATGAAGTACTTGTCGCAGATTAATATCCTGAATTTAATACAAAACTTAAAACTGATTTCGTTTAAATAACGAAATCAGTTTTATTTATCTATCGAAACAGAAATTCAAAAAACCGTATTATTGATTCATTCTTCTACGGCAGTTTCTTCCGCAATTCTTATCAAATGAAGGATTACATGCATAAAAATTACGGGAATTTAGATTATCCTGTGTTATTCTTAACCCTTCGCCGAAACGCTGAAAGTGAATTATTTCTCTTTCTCTTAAGAACTTAATAGGATCTCTTACGTCAGGATCATCTGCAAGACGCAAAATATTATCGTAAGTTGTTCTCGCCTTTTGTTCTGCTGCCATGTCCTCAACTAAATCAGTTATGGGATCACCTTTAGACTGAAAGTATGCTGCAGTAAACGGAGCTCCGGATGCAGCTACCGGATATATTCCTGTTGTATGATCAACAAAATAAGTGTCAAAACCGCTTGCTTTAATTTCTTCCGGCGTAAGATTTCTTGTCAACTGATAAAGTATAGCAGATATCATCTCCATATGAGCCAATTCCTCAGTGCCTACATTGTGTTCAGAAATGTTCCAAATTAAGCCTTATGAGGACAAGCCCAGTACCTTCGGCTTGTTTGTACATAGCTTTGTTAGCTATGAGAGAATTGGAAAATGGGATGCGGACAGATATGCGAAAGGTGGCAGAAAGCCTTATTATATCGAACTTTGCGGCACTCCGAGATGGATAAATCTCTATACAGTAGCTGACGAAGATGTCTATTGCAATTATGAAGCATGAAAAAATGAGCTTGTCCAAATTCGGTTAGACAAGCTCATTTTTCTGTACTAAACCACACAATCGAAAGCGTGAGGTTGTATGGTTTGATACCGTTGACTTTCCTTTGAAAATCGGTTATAATGTACTAAACTACACAATCGTTCGTTCAGTGGTGTTGAGTTTAGTGCAGAGGTGAAGTTATGCTAAGTATTGAAGATAAGAAATTTCTCAGAGGAGTTTTTTCGACATATGATTATATAATGACCACATCACAGTTGAAGAAAGAAAAGCTATACTATCGAGATATCCAAGCAATGCTGAAAGCGGGATATATAGAAAAAGTCAAAAGAGGCTATTATGCATGGATAGAGGCGATGACTAAAGCAGAAGTACGAATTATAAAAGGTATGTTCCCCGATGCAGTTTTCTGTATGGAAACAGCTCTGTTTTATTATAAATACAGTGACCGTAATCCCGCCGAATGGAGCATTACCATTGATAAAAATGTTTCGAGAAACCGTACAAACATTGATTATCCATTTGTAAAAGCATATCGTGTCGAGCCACCATTAGTGACATTAGGTGAAGCAGCGGGAGAAATTGATTATATTAAAATCAGAATCTATGACCGTGACCGAACGATTTGCGATATTCTGCGAAATATGAACAGGATGGATAAGGAAGTTTTTAATAAGGCTATTCAAAGCTATGTGAAAGACCCGCAAAAAAATATTCCCAATCTAATGCAATATGCAAAAGTATTGAGAGTTCAGAAAAAAGTAAAAGATTTGATTGGAGTGTGGTTGTAATGGCTGATATTGCAGCATCTGTTTAGCAAAACTGAGAAATAAGGCAAAGGCGTCTGGTATCAGTTATCAGCAATGCCTACAGCTTTTTATGCAGGAGGAATTTTTGCGTAAGCTTTCAAGGTCTGGGCTGAAAGAATTTCTTGTTCTGAAAGGCGGTCTGTTTATTTATACACTTACCAACTTTGAAAGCAGAGCAACCATTGATGTAGATTTTCTTCTTAGGAATATGTCAAATTCCATAAATATAGTAGAAACTTTGATAGATGAAATCCTTAAAGTTTCAACAGGAAATGACTATATTGAAATGACGGCAAACGGATTTGAAGAAATCTCGCCGCAGAGAAAATATCACGGTATCAGTGCCCAAATCATCGGGAAGATAAAAAATGTCCGAGTTCCATTCAATATAGATATGGAGATAGGCGATGTGATTGTTCCCCATGCTATGGAACAGAAAATTCATACACAGCTTCCAGACTTTGAAGCTCCTGTTATTCTGACCTATTCCCTTGAAAGCACCATTGCGGAAAAGTTTGACGCTATTCTGCAACGCTTTGAGCTGACCAGCCGAATGAAAGATTTTTATGACATCTATTATCTGGCAAGGACTTTTGATTTTGATGGAGCAAGATTGCAAACAGCAATTTTTGAAACCTTACAGCAGCGTGGAACGCCCTATGATAAGGACAGCTTTAAGAGAATCATTGCACTTGCCGATGATGCGGATATTCAGAAACGATGGAAGTATTTCTTGAAGAATATCAAGGAGGATACGCTTGAGTTTTCTGTTGTGATTGATGAGATACAGATATTCCTTGAGCCTGTGTTTGAGGCGATAGTGAATGAAGATGAGTGGCAAAAACGATGGAACTCTACAGAACAGCAATGGACTTAATTTGATTAAAATTAATTTTGAAGGAGAATTAGTTATGGGAAATCCAGTTAATTTAACAGAGGAACAAAAATTATTGAAAGACAGGCTTTATATGCTTAATCAAAAATTATGGAAATTTCTAAAGGACAGAACAAAGCCAATGGATTATGAAGCGATGCAGCCGTTGTACCAAGAAATGGCTAAAACTGCTCATGAACTGCACATGTCATTAAAAGATAGTGGAAATGAACCTAAGCATCACAAATATATGTTAGAAAACAGAGGTGTACCTGTCGAAGATATTGAATTTTATAATCATATTCATCCTGTTGATGATTTATTAAAGTTTATTGATGATGTAAATGCCAATGATGACCCAGAAGATACAACTATAGGAAAAAAATTCACATTGAAAATCTACACAAGAAGATGGGGACATTATGACCATTATTCAATGGTAAGAACAGAACATGGATGGGATTTTCAAGAAATGCTCATATCTAATTCTGGTGAGTGTGGAAAAGACGGTAATCCAAATTTATGTAGAGCATTAGAGCATGATAGTGTTTGTTATCCAAAACAAATTGGTGACTTTTTTGAATATCTTTGGGAACAGGCATCAGAAGGTTTAACAGCTCAAGAAGTTCAAGAGTGTTTTGATATGCTTGGAGAGTGGATAAGTACATGTGAAATGAATACTCCTCGTGGCATTTTTGGAGGACTTATATAATGGATGTGAGGAAAATAACAAGTGGAAAAGGTGCAGTAACTTTCCTTGATGTTTTGGGATGGAAAGGAATATGGGAAAGAAATCAATTTGCCATAAATAAGTTGCAAAGTTTTGTTTATGAAATGCAGAAGAAAGCACAAGAAGTTTCTGAGAAATATATGGACGACCCAAGCTTGCGAGGCAAATCTAATCCAACAGAAGTATTAAGCATTTCTGATACTATTGCTATTTTTACTTCTGCATCACCACAAGCCGCAATAGGGATTCATGCTGAGTTATGCTCTTGGGCATTATCTTATTCATTGGAACAAGAATTGCCGTTACGGGGTGCAATAAGCTACGGTGAATATTCAATAGCCGACAATATTATGTTAGGTTATGCAGTAGATGAGGCTGCGAGTTGGCATGAAACTACAGATTGGATTGGTGTTATCTTAACTCCTTCTGCAAAAATGTACTTAAGAAATAACCTGCCAGAGTACGTAGTTGAGTATAATAATATCCCATTCAAAAGAAGCATGAAGACTTTAAATCTCTGTGTCAAATGGTCTTTTGGAGATGAGAAAGTTTTGTATGATATTATCCAGAAAAAAGGACCCCATATTCCAGAAATTGCACCGAAGTATTTAAATACATTAGAGTTTTTGCAACGATAAAACGGAGGTTGAAATGAAATTTGAAAGTATAAAAATAAAAAACTTTAGAAATTTCGAAGATATCGAATTGACTTTATCTAATAAGAATATTTTCTTTGGGGTGAATGATGTTGGAAAAACTAATTTTTTATATGCACTGCGGTATGTGTTTGATAAAGACATTCGTAAGTTAAATCTTGTAGACTCCGATTTTCATAATAAGCAGTTGGATAAACCAATAGAAATTATTGTGACATTAGATATAAGCGATATTGGGAACAGCGATTGCCAAAAACTTCGTGCTCAGCTCAAAGGTGCATTGCAAAGCAAACATAGCAAAGTTTATATAAAATTACTTGCAGAATACAACAAAAATGAATTGCTTGCGTTACCACTACTATATTGGGGTGGGGATTTAGATAATCTTCAGGAGATGAAACAACGAGGGTATCTTTACGAAATAGACTATGTGTGCAATGTAATTTATATTGACTCGTATGTTGATTTATATTCCTTATTTAAGAAGAATGTAAGCCAACTAATAAAAAATGAAAATGATGACGACAAAGCTGCATTAGCTAATATTCAAAAAACAGTTGAAGAATTAAACAACAACATATCGTCATTGTCTGGGATTAAAGAATTTGAGAGTAGGCTCACCCCAGAATATCAAAAGTTTCATGATGAAGGAATCTCGGTGTCAATTAAATCTGAGATTGCAGTAAAAGGATTATATTCAAATATCATTCCCTATATCAAGCAAAATGATGATGAAAATTTATATCCTACTGCGGGCGAAGGTCGTAAGAAATTGCTGGCTTATTCAATCTTTGATATTCTTGCAGATGAAAATGCAGACAAAAAGATAACGCTCTTTTTAATTGAAGAACCAGAAAATCATCTACATAAATCTATGCAAATTGCGTTGTCGCAAATACTTTTTACAGATACCAAGTATACATATCTGTTTGTTACAACACATTCGCCATTTGTGCTTTATGAGATGGATAATGTGAATTTAGTACGCATATATAGTGATAGAAAAATTAACGGTATAAGCACTTTTTATAAAGTGCCAGAAAATTACGAAAAAGCAAGAAAAATGTTAAATTGCTGCTTGTCTGAAGCGATTTTTGCAAACAAGGTGCTTTTAGTTGAAGGCCCCTCTGAATATATGTTATTCAGCAAGGTGCTTGCTATTGTTCACCCGTTTTATGAAGCAGATGGAATTTATATCTTACCTGTCGATGGCATCGGCTTTCAAATGTATAAATCTATATTAGATGAACTTGAAATATTCAATGTAATTAAAACAGATAATGATTTGAGAGCTGTAAAAGGAAAAGGAACATATAGCGTATTAGGTTTTTCACGCTGTAACAAGTATATTGGAAAAGAATTACTACCTACTGAGCAAATCCAAGAAAATTCTATAGCCGCAAAGCGGGCACTATATAACACAAATATAAAAACCCTTGATAAGATACGCAGTGAGTATAGAATTTTTTTATCAAAAGTAGATTTGGAAAACGATTTAGATGAAGTAATGCATGATAGGTTATTGACCTTATTGGAAGAAACTTCACCTGTAGATTATTTGCAAGATTCAAAGCATTACCATATGGTAGAATTAATCGAAAAACTTTCTGATATAGATTGCAGAACAATATATAACCATTATAATTTTGTGTGTTTAAAGGAGGTTGCCGAATGAAACTATCTCCCATTCAAGAAAAAATTATAAATACTTCTGGTAATTTAATTGTTCGAGCGAGTGCAGGAACAGGTAAAACGCATACAATGGTCAACAAAATTGCTAAAGAAATTAATGATAATCGTACTCACAAGGTTGTTGCGGCTATTACTTTTACCATTAAAGCAGCACAAGAGATTAAAGATAGATTGTCTGTAGATATTACTCAGCACTTTATAGGAACAAATAATAGCTTCGTGATAGAAGAAATCATAAAGCCATTTATAAAGGACGTGTATGGCACTGACTATGATATAGATATGAGTACAGATTATTCACGGGAGGCAAAAGTTGAAACTTTTCAAAATGCTATTGATAAAATCAAAAATGAAGGAGTTCTTTGCTCTTACACAGACAATAAGAAAAATTTCATATTTGAGTTAGCTCAAGAAATAGTGGAAAATTCTACTGCTTGCAGATTATATCTTCAAGCAAAATACTTTAAGATTTATATTGATGAATACCAAGATTGTGATAAATCTATGCACAAACTTTTTATGTATCTATGTGATATATTGAAAATTGAAACATTTGTAGTAGGTGATGAAAAGCAATCAATCTATATTTGGCGTGGAGCATATCCAGAAGCTTTTGTAAGCATTTGGAACAAAGAAAATTTTAGCAAAATATTTATGGGCGATAATTTTCGCTCTTGTAAGCAAATACAGAACTATTCAAACCTATTATATGATGAGACACGGAATTTATATGCTCCTATAGATGATTTGAGTAATATAATTTGGTTATCACCTACGGCTTCTAATTGGGTAACTGAAACCTTGACCCAACAAAAAATCTGCATTACTTCGATTTAGTAATGATAATGCAAGAATAGGTGCGGATGAGTTATCCGTTAATGGAGTGGAGCACACTTATATACCTCAAACACCCATTGCAGAAATCACTACAGATACAGCATGGTTATACTCTGCCGTTGCCAAGTATCTAATTATAGAAAAATATTCAGCCTACGATGTTATTTCTGAAATACCTGTTGGAGGAAATGAAACTCGTAAAATAGTATCCAACATTAAGCGAATGTTAAGTAAAATTGAGCAAGCTATAATTGACGAGAATGCTTTCTATTCAGCAGTTGATGATTTGGCTGTATATTTGGGATATGAAACACGAACTGACCATCTAAAAAAATTATATCAAACGATAACTGATGAGAAGTTTCATGTTGCTTTCGAGGCTGAGAAATATCAGCATATTGCAATTACATTCCATTCTTCGAAAGGATTGGAATTTGAGCAAGTTATAATATTTGCAGAAGACTATCGCTTATCTGATATATCAAGCTTATGTAATCACTATGTTGCCGTAACACGGGCAAGGAGCAAGTTAATTATTGTAAAATTAAATAATTTTAATGCTAACTGTTTCCAGAGCAATTTAGCTAAGATATTAGCTAAGAGCAATCTTGGAATTGACAATGTGCTTATTCAAAAATAATGATATTTCCCCAATAAAAATGAAGTGCGCTATTTTCGTGACCTTAACCTACAGAAGCATCAGAAATGTTCCACTTCACAGAAATGCCCGAAAAGCCAGCATTTATGGGCTTTTTAGTGGATACAATCAACACAACGGACAAGCTCACAAGGTACGGAAAAAACAATAAATTTACATACGCAGAGCAACCGACACTTATCGGACAAGGTTCTGAGCGACAAATAAACATCTATTGCACTATTCCCGATGCAGCTTAATTGCACATTGGGAATGCCGTTTATTTCTATATATAATGTATGCAAAGAACGGAGGTGCTGTTTATGAGAGAAAAGAAAACCCATTTATATCTGGATAGCCAAGAAAGACGCCTGCTGTTACATAGCCTCGTGGAATTAAAAAATCAGCTCATACAGCAAGGCAGATATACAGATTGTGTTGATGAACTGATTTTTAAAGTAACAAGCGCACCATTAAAAAAGCTCAAAGTACAGTACGCTTGCGGGAGGTTATGATGGATGGCATAGAATTTAAAGAACTGTTTAAGGTGGCGACAGAAACACTAAGGGAAAAGACAATCCATCCTCTGTTAAAAGCAGATACCATTTATCAGCAGGACTCTGAGAATGAGGGAATTGCAGAAACGGACTATCTTCAGTTGGATTTGACGGAAGAACAAAGAAATATCTGTAACCGCCTGCTTGAGTGTCGGGATAAGCAGGATATTGAATATGCCACCCACGCATATATCGCAGGACTGTACGATGCCTTTCGGATTATGGCGGTGCTGTTTCCTAACAAATGGGATACAGAGGAAATACGGAAATTGTTTTCAGAGAAATAAAAATTGAATATAGAGATACATAGAGCCGATTGGTTTAACCGCCAGTCGGCTTTTTTGCGTTTTCCACCCTTTCTTACATAGCCGCCTTGACAAGGCGGCTAAATCTATGCGAAAGGAGGACGCACAAATGTCAAATTGCAAAGTGATTGCTCTAACCAACCAAAAAGGCGGTGTCGGCAAGACCACCACGGCGGTCAATCTGGGTATCGGTCTGGCAAAGCAGGGAAACAAAGTCCTGCTGATAGACGCAGACGCACAGGCGAATTTAACAATGGCTCTGGGCTACAACAGACCCGATGATCTACCCGTCACGCTCTCCACAATAATGCAGAACATCATAGACGATAAATCTGTCGATGGGAAGCAGGGTATTTTACACCACAGCGAGGGCGTTGAGCTGTTACCGTCCAACATTGAGTTATCTGGCTTTGAGGTAAGGCTTATCAACGCTATGAGCCGAGAGCGTGTTCTGAAAACTTATGTGAATGAGGTCAAGAAGAATTACGACTATGTTCTCATCGACTGTATGCCCTCTCTCGGTATGATAACGATCAATGCTCTGGCGGCGGCTGACAGCGTGATTATCCCGACACAGCCGCACTACCTTTCAGCGAAAGGTCTGGAGCTGTTGCTTCGCTCCGTGTCAATGGTCAAGCGGCAAATCAATCCCAAGCTGCGGATAGACGGTATCTTAATGACGATGGTAATGCCCCGTACCAACATTTCAAAGGAAATCACGGCAACGGTCAAAAGTACCTACGGGCAAAGGATTAAGGTGTTTGACACCGAGATCCCCCATTCTATCCGTGCGGTGGAAGCAACCGCAGAGGGCAAGAGTATTTTTGCCTATGACAAAAGCGGCAAGGTAGCCGCAGCCTACGGGCAGTTCGCAAAGGAGGTGGCAGAGATTGGCGAGAAACAACGCACCCAAAATCGAGCTGACCGCTTACGATGACCTGTTCCAGACAGACGAGAGCCGTGCGGAAGCAGCTTTAAGCAAGATAAGGGATATTCCCATTTCTGAAATCGACGAGTTCCCAGACCACCCGTTCAAGGTTTTGATGGACGAGGATATGGAACAGCTTGTCGATAGCATTAAGCGGAACGGTGTAATGACCCCTGCCACCGTGCGGCTGAAAGAGGACGGGCGGTATGAGCTTATCAGCGGACACAGGAGAAAAAAGGCGTGTGAGCTTGCAGGACTGGAAACGCTGAAATGCGAGGTTAAGGAGCTGACCCGTGACGAAGCCATTATTGTAATGGTAGAGAGCAACTTGCAGAGGTCAACCATTCTGCCAAGTGAGAAAGCCTTTGCCTACAAAATGCGGCTTGAAGCGATGAAGCGACAAGCAGGCAGACCCTCGAAAGAAAATTATTCCCCAATGGGTAATAATTTAGAGTTTTCCACTTCAAGCGATGAACTTGCCGAAAAAGTCGGAGAAAGTAAAAACCAGATTTTCCGATATATCCGCTTGACCGAGCTTGTTCCCGAAATCCTGCAAATGGTAGATGAAAGGCGGATTGCGTTCCGTCCTGCGGTGGAAATCTCCTATCTGCCCGAAGAACAGCAATACACCCTGCTTGAAGCTATGGAGTACAGCGACGCTACCCCGTCGCTTGCACAGGCTATCAAAATGAAGAAGTTTATGCAGGAGAATAAGCTCACGGACGAGGTTATCCAGTCCATTATGGAAGAAGAAAAGCCAAACCAGAGGGAAAAGCCCGCTTTCCGTGATGAAAGGATAACAAAGCTCATTCCGAAATCCGTACCCAGAGGGCAGGAATCGGACTTTGTGGTGAAAGCGTTGGAGTTCTACAACCGCCATTTGCAGCGGAGCAAAGACCGTGAACGGTAGCCACACACCGAGGGCGAGGTCTGTCTGTTCGTGGCTAACCGCTTTGTCGGTTTCCCCCTCTCCACACCTCTCCCCCTAAATTACTGCCAGAACTATCCGAAAAAAGAAAGTATTTAAGCTGCCAACTGGCGGCTTTTTTCTTTCGGTTAGTAAGGAAAATTCAACTCAACAATAACAGGAGGTAAACGATGAAATTTCGTAGATTATTCAAAAAGGCTGCGGCTGTTATAATGGCTGCGGTCACGGCATTGTCCGTCCTGCCTGCGACGACGGCGTTTGCTGCGGGCGATATAGGCACGATTTCCTTTACCCACACCTATGACAGCAGCGGAAATGCGATGAGATACAATTCCAGTGCTGTCATTAACGGATATACCGCAGGTGGTACGGGAAATTACAAGTACCGTATGTATGTGGACGGCGATGTGGCGTTTTGCATTCAGCCGGGTGTACCGCTGAAAACAGGAAACACCTTGAAAAAGAATTCCTCGGAAATGTGGAACGCCCTTTCCGCAAGCCAGAAAAAGGCGGTAGGGCTTGCCCTGCTCTATGGGTATCAAGGCAACAGAGACAATCTGTCTGGAAGTGATGATGAAAAATGGCTTGCGACACAGACCCTTGTATGGGAGTTTGTGACGGGCTGCCGTGAAGCCACAGGCGCATACCGCCAGACAAGCAAGACGGTTTACAGCCTGCACTTTGGCTCAAATTATGCGAACAGCGGGGCAAGGGCGGTGTATGACCAGATTGTTTCTCTGATGGCGAAGCATAACACCATTCCGAGCTTTATGTCGGGCGGTAAAAATGATATTACCAAAGAGCTTGCCTACAAGGACGGGAAGTACAGTATTACGCTGACCGATAAAAACGGCGTCCTTTCCGATTACAGTTTTTCAAGCTCTGACGGAAATATAAAGGTGTCAAAGTCTGGGGATAAACTGACGATCAGCTCTGCCGTCGCTGTTTCTGGTTCTGTCCGTATCACGGCAAAGAGAAACGGAGTGCCGACAGTCAGCGAAAGCGCAAAGATGATTGCTTATGGCGACCCGAGCTTGCAGGATGTCGTTACTGGCGTTGAGAACGCCGATACGGTTGCCGCCTATATCAACATTGAAACACCCACAGGCACGATTGCGCTGAAGAAAACTTCCGAGGACGGCGTTGTCGGCGGTATCCAGTTCAATATCAAGGGCGATAACTTCAACAAGACCGTAACGACAGACAAAGACGGAAATATTACCGTGGAGGGCTTATTCCCTGCCACCTATACCATCACGGAACAGTCTATTGACCGTTACGAGCCGCAGCAGAGCCAGACCGTGACCCTTATCGGCGGAAAGACAACTACCGTAAACTTCAATAACACCTTGAAACGTGGCTCTCTGGAGGTTATCAAACGGCGAAACCCAGATTGAAACGCCCGAAACAGGGGCGACCTTTGAGGTCTATCTGAAATCCGCAGGCAGCTATGAGGACGCAAAGGAAACCGAGCGTGATGTCCTTACCTGCGATGAAAACGGCTTTGCCCAGACAAAGGATATGCCCTACGGCATTTATACCGTGAAGCAGACCTCTGGTTGGGATGGTCGGGAGCTGATGAAGCCTTTTGATGTATTTATCAGCGCAGACGGTCAGACCTACCGCTATCTTATTAACAACGCCAACTTTGAAAGCTATATCAAGATTGTCAAGAAAGATGCGGAAACAGGCAAGACCATTCCCTATGCGGGCGCAGGCTTCCAGATTTACGACCCCAACGGCGAACTTGTGACAATGACTTTCACTTATCCCGAAGTAACGACCATTGACACCTTTTATACCACAGCGGACGGCGATCTCATTACGCCGCAGACTTTGGAATACGGTACGGGCTACTCTATTGTGGAGGTACAAGCCCCCTATGGCTATGTGCTGAACTCCGAGCCTGTTTACTTTGATGTGGTGCAGGATAACTCTGCCGAGGAAAGCGGCATTACCGTGATTGAGGTGGTACGTTCCAATCTGGCGCAGAAAGGCACGATTACCGTTTCCAAATCTGGCGAGGTATTCTCCACCGTGGCAGGCGACAAGGGCTTGTATCAGCCGATTTTCTCTGTCAGCGGTCTGGAGGGTGCGGTATATGAGATTACCACCGCCGAGGATATTTACACTCTGGACGGCACACTGAGAGCCGAAAAAGGCGAGGTTGTTGACACACTTACCACGGGTACGGACGGTGCGGCAAAATCCAAAGAGCTGTATCTGGGTAAATATGAGGTCAGGGAAATCGAAGCCCCTTACGGAATGGTACTGAATGAGGAAACCCACGCTGTTGAGCTTGTGTATGCAGGTCAGAATGTGGCTGTTACCGAAACGGCTACGAGCTTCTATAACGAAAGGCAGCGTGTGGAAATCGACCTTGTAAAGAGCCTTGAAACAGACGAAGCCTATGGCGTTGGGAACAATGGCGAAATTCTTGATGTAACCTTTGGACTGTATGCGGAAAAAGATTTGACAGCCGCAGACGGTACGGTCATTCCTGCGGACGGTCTGATTGAGGTCATTACCCTTGACGGGAACGGTCACGGGAAAGCAATCAGCGACCTGCCGATGGGCAGCTACTATATGCAGGAAATCAGCACAAACTCCGCTTATCTGAAAGACGATACCAAATACCCTATTGTCTTTGAGTACGCAGGACAGGAAACTGCAACCGTCCACATTTCCGTAAATGACGGCGAAGCCATTGAGAATAAAATCATTTACGGCTCTGTCAGCGGTAAGAAATTAGACGAGGACGGCAAGGCTCTGGGCGGTGCGCTCATCGGTATCTTCCAGACAGGAACAACCGAGTTTACAGCCAATACAGCGATCCAGACTACCACATCGAAAGATGACGGTAGTTTTTCTTTTGCCAAAGTGCCGTATGGAACTTGGGTAATCCGTGAAATTGAAAGTCCGAAAGGATTTGTACTCTCCGAGGAAGAAATCGCTGTAACTATCGGAAAAGTTGATGAAGTCGTGGAAATCGAGCTTGTCAACTACTTCATTAAGGGTAATATCGAGCTGACAAAGGTGGATAAGGATTATCCCGACAACAAGCTCTCTGGAGCTGTTTTTGAAGTCTATGCCGATACCAACGGCAACGGCGAGTTTGATAAGGACGATGAGCTGCTTGGCGAAATGACCGAGCTTGACGGCGGCATTTACCAGATGAAAGAACTCCGTTACGGAAACTATTTTGTCCGTGAGAAAACCGCCCCGACAGGCTTTGTCCTTGACGAAAAGGTCTATACGGTATCCATTGAGGAAAACGGCAAGACCTATGTGGTGGAAAATGAAGCAGGCAAAGGCTTTATGAACGCCGCACAGACTGGCTCTCTGAAAATCGTCAAGACATCTTCAGACGGCAAACTTGAGGGCTTCTCGTTCCGAGTGACGGGTACAGATTATGACAAGACATTCAAGACCGATAAAAACGGCGAAATCTTCATCGAGGACTTGAGGATTGGCGAATACACCGTATCGGAGGTCAGCGACAAGGCTTCCGCAGGATATATCCTGCCTGCCGACAAGCAGGCGACGGTCAAGGTCGGTGCGACAACGACAGTCCAGATGCACAACGAGCTTAGGGACACCCCGAAAACGGGCGACGACTTTAACCCATATCTCTGGGGCGGACTTGCGGCAGTATCCCTTATCGGTGCAGGTGCGCTTGGTTTTATCGGTTTTAAGAACAGAAAGAAAAAGGAGGACTAAGGAATGGACGCTAAAACGATTTTTGCCATCGTGCTTGTGGTGTTTATCGCAGGTGCGGCAGTCTGGCTCAATCTCCGTAACCGAAAGAATAAATGACCCGATTTTGCAGGAACGGGGCGGCTGAAAGATGCCGCCCTCTTTCTGTTTCTGGAGGAAACTATGAGGAATCTGAAAACCATCGAAAAGAAAGTAAAAGCCGTTCTTGAAAAGAATACAGACGCCCGAAACGACGATATGGTGCTGTACCTTGCCCTCTGTAATGTGTGCCTAAAGGATGCGGGGGCGATGCCCCTTGCAGAGATTATGACGCAGCACAAATATCTCGGCTTGCCGAGCTTTGAGAGCGTCAGCAGGACAAGGCGGAAGTTGCAGGCGAAGTACCCAGAACTGGCGGGAAGCCGCCCCACACAGAAGTTACGGGCGACTGGCGAAAAGGCATACCGTAAGTATGCCAAAGAATGAGAGGTGCTTATGAACGAAGAAAAACGCATCAACGGCGGTTATGAAATCATCGAAAGCTGTACGATCGGGAATAACGAGCTTGTGATCGGTCATAACCCCAAAGCCCCCAATCCGTATGTCTGTTGGTATTGCAAAAACGGCACGGATTATTTCTGGGGCTATTACTGTAATCAGTTATCTGAAGCAAGAGAAAAGCTGAATGAACGGTATCAAAGAGAGTGCAATATGCCGTACAATCAGCCCCAGAAAAAGCAAAGGCAGCGTGATGACCGTGAGCGATAAGAAAAAGATGTATGACTGTACGACCTGTCCTTATCCCCGATACAAGGACGGGGCGGTTATTTTCTGCGATGTCTGTATCCGAAAGATTTTAGACGAGCAGAACGAGAAAAGGCAAAGAAAGGAGCAGCCCGATGGAGAATGAAGAAAAGCGTATGCTTGGCGATTATGAGGTCAGACAGAGTATCCATATCGGCAAAAAAGAGGTTGTTTTCGGAGTGAACGAAGCAGACCAATATCCCTTTATGGTCTGCTACTGCACCTATGATAATCCGCTGTCCGCAGCGTGGGTAACGGAAACCGTAGGCTCGGATGATTATCTGGAAGCAATGCAGATATTTACTGACCGAGTGCAGGCACAGATTGAAGCTGTCAAAGAGGAACAATCAAGATTTGATTTTGATATGACCCCGTTTACGGCAGACGATTGTATTCCCGACAACCAAAGCGAAAGCATTGTCGGCAAGGTAGTCGTTATCAATACAGAGATTAACCGCTATGAGTATCGGCATTCCGCTTATCAGCTTGTGTTGGTGAACGGCGGACACGGTGCGACTGGCGGCAGAGGGCAGGCGGTGTTTGGCACCTGCCTTGCAGACGGCGAGCGAGCCAGATGGGAAAGGTACGATGTGCTTGGCGTTCTCAAGCCAGAGAAAATGCCCGATTGGGCAAAGGAAGCCCTTGCCACAATCAAGGCACAGGAAAAAGAGAAAAAACAGAAAAATCGGGAGGAACGCTGATATGGAGATACGAGCCTTGACTTCTGCCGAACAAAAATACACCTATGCCCAAAGTACACAGCTTGAGGGACAGACGGGAGTAATCGGACATCTGCGTGGAGATTTTGCTTCCTCTGGCTATGGCTTCTATACCACTTGGTTTGATACCAGACCGCAGCGGAAGTCTGATGAGTTCAAGGCAGAGTTTGACGAGGTTATCAATTCGCTTCGTGAGGACAAGGAACTTTTGCACAACCGCTACGATATGAGTTCGTTTGCAAGGCGTTTCCCCGATAGTGCCTTTAAGGGAAACTACTGTACCGAATATGGTTTCCGAGTGGATACTGAAAAGCACGCCTATCTGCTCCGCTGCAATCCCACAAAGGGCGACTATAACTTTTACTGTTATTGCTATGTCAAGGAATGGCTTGACAGGCATATCAGCAATGCCAAAAAGGGCATCCGTTTTATCGACCCTCATTACAAGGAGCTGTTCCGTATCCCAGACGGCGGCAAAATTCGTATTACTACCGCTTGGGGCGAAAAGTCTGAACGCACCTGCCGATATATTGACGAGTATCACGCTGAAATCGGCAATAATCTCTATCACATCTGCGAGTTTGCCGAGCGTATGGAACAAAACGGTGCGACCTACGAGCCGATACCTGCCGAGCCGCAGGCGGTCAAAGCACCGAAGCATCAAAATTTAGAACGATAAGGAGGATTGAGAAAATGGCTGTAAATCAGAAAGCGGTCAAGGTCTTGAACAAGGTTTTGGAAGCAGGCTTTACCGATGAAAAAGCAATCTCCGCTATGACAATGGACGATATTCTTTCTATGCAGGGGATCACGGTTGCCGACATCGGGCTTATCAATGACCTGCAAAAGAGTATCAAGGCGAACAAGGTCATTTCCTTTTTGGGCGGTGGTACAAATGAGTGAAAATAGAATAATCCGTTTTAAGGACAAGGAGGATAAGGTTGTTGCAGCCGTTCCCGATGGCGGCGTACTCCGTCTGTTTTATGGGAATGGCGATACCCAATACGTCCTCTGCTATTATGTAGATGAAAACCGTGCAGAGATTGACGGTGTGGTTTATGACACAAAAGATTTTATACAGAGGATGGAGAAAAATAAAATCAGCTATACCCCTGCTTGATGATGGGGAAAAAGAAAAGGAGGTGTAAAGAGAATGGCTGCAAAGTATCAGCTCATTACAGAACTGTATCGGCGTACAGGGGCTGCGGTTTCCAGAAATCCGCAGGCGTGGCAGAACTTCTTATCCTCTGCCTGCCGAAATTATAAATGCCGCTTTGACGAGCAGCTCTTGATTTTCGCCCAACGCCCCGACGCTATTGCCGTAACCACACTTGAAATTTGGAATAAGCAGTTTAAGCGGTGGGTAAACAAGGACAGCAAAGGCATAGCGGTGTTTGACACGAAAGGTCGCAGGAATACCCTCAAATATTACTTTGACATTTCCGATACCCACGAGGGATATTATTACAGCCGCCCCGTTCCGATATGGCAGATGGATGAGCGATACGAGCAGGCGGTCATAGAACGGCTCTCTGACAGGTTTGGCGAGTTAGAGGTCAGAGATTTGGGCGAAGCCCTTATGCAGACCGCCGAAAATGCCGTGGAGGATAACCTGCACGACTATCTGGCACAGCTCAAAGACTGTACGAAAGACAGCTTTTTAGAGGAACTGGACGACTTCAATGTGGAGGTCATCTATAAGCGGCTTGCGGTAAACAGCGTTGCCTTTATGCTGATGAGCCGCTGCGGTCTGGATACGAACGAATATTTTGAAACCGAGGATTTTTCGGACATTACCAATTTCAATACCCCTGCCACGATAAACGCCATTGGGATTGCCGCAAGCGATATTTCCGAAATGGCACTTCGAGAAATTTCCCAGACTGTCCAAAGTGTGCAAATCGCAGAGAAAAGCCGAAACCGTACCTTTGCACAGCCTGCCTTAAATCCGTATGATAAAGGCAGAAACCAACCCGAAAGGAGCAACGATCATGAGCGAAATCACTTACACGAAACAGGGCGATTATCTTATTCCCGACCTAACATTACCGACAGAGCCAGAACTTCCGCTTGGCAGATACGCTATGATGCACAGGGATTATCTGGAGCAGCACAAGAGAGTGACTTATCTCAATCTGCTGACATCGGGCAGGCTCAACGAACATCTTTACCAGACCGAACAGACAGCACTTACGAGATTGGAGCTTCTGACGAAGCAACTCTCTCTGGAGCAGGGCGTGACGGAGGAACTGAAAGAGAAAGCGCCGATGCAGTGGGTAGGTCTGATGAACAACATCCGCAGCCAAGCGGAGGAAGTCATCTTGAGCGAACTGATTTACAACTGACACCCCACGAATCAGAGCCACAAGGCAGCATTGCCGATGAAACAGAAGTCAGAGCCAATCTTCCCACCCGTGGAGGAACAGATGGAAATGATAGCGGAAGCAGAGGACGAAAAATCCTCTGCTTTTTCCATTTCACAGGAGGATATTGACTCTGTTCTCCTTCGAGGAAGCAACTTTCAGAATGGCAAGTACAGTATCTACCGTCAGTTCCAGAAAAATGAGGACAATAAGAATAACATCGAATTTCTCAAAAAGGAATACGGTATCGGCAGCGGTACGCACTATTTCCCAGATGGAACAAAAGGTCACGAGTGGCACGACGGAAAAGGCATCACCATCGAAAAATATGGCTCATCGGATAACCCCGATTTGCTTCTTACTTGGTCTAAGGTGGCAAAGCGGCTGCGTGAGCTGATAAAGAATGACCGCTATCTGAATGAAAAAGAGAAAGACCATTATGCGGATTATCTCGAAAGCGTGGAAGCTCCCCAGTATGAGATTGACACCCAAAGGAAAATGGCAAGGCAGCGTTTTATTGACGCAAAGCGTGATCTGCCCCCTGCTGACAAACGGGATACCCTTGCCCTGCGCCTATCCGATTTCATCCGTGACTTGGACGGCTATGAGAAAGACCTGCTCTCCGAGGTGGAACGCACAGACCTTGCCGATGTAACCGCAGAGCAGATGGAACAGCATTTATCCGACCCTGCCACCGTTCAGCAGCTCATTGATTTCTTGAAGTCGGTACAGGGCAAGACCGCCGATGTTTACAGCCGCAGCAATGCTTGGCGTTTCGGGCAGGAGCTTTTGGAGCTGCACCCTCTGCACTACCTCTATCACGAGGGCGATGTGGTGTATATCGGTGCGGACAAATATGAGGTGCTGACAATCTCCGAGGACAGCGTTTTCCTGCAAAATGCAGAGTTCCCGCTGTTCAGCCAAGAGTTCAGCCGTGGCGACCTTGAAGAAAAGCTGAAGGAAAACGCCGCAAACGACCATTTGAAAGTGGTTGTTACCGAGAAGCAGAGTGTTCAAACACCGTCCGAAGAAAAGCCAGACAGCTTAAAGTTCTCTATCGGCTTTTCGGAACACCCTGCCTTTTATGACAGGGAGCTGAACGACCGCTATACCAATCTGAGCTTTGCGCTTGGGAATAAGCTGCTCGGCGTTCTGGACGAAAAACAGCACCGTGAGCGTGGCGGAGATAAAAATATCGGTTGGTATCATAAGACTGATTTTGAGATTTCCGCCACTATCGGCGGCGAGGACTTCCACTATGAAGGACGGTTTGACATTGGCGACGGCGAGGGCGACCTTATTTCCCATATCAAACACTTTTACGAATACTCTCTGTCCCCGAACTGCCCGTTTATTCCCGAATGGAAGAAGCAGGGAGAGGATTACTACCGTGAAAAGATAGAAAGCCTGCAATGGGGACGGGATGTGTTTATCCCCTATCTGGAGCAGCACAAAGAGCTTACGAAAGAGGACGAAACGCTCCTTGCTGAGATTTTGGATACCGAAAGCGATTGGTTTCGAGTACCCGAAGAACCCACGCAGGAGGAATTACTGGAGCAGGCAAAGGCGTTGATTGATGCTTTCTGCCGTGAGGAATATGAGCAGGAAAACGGCGCAGACTATGCCGATCTGTCTAAAGTGGGAATCGCCTATACCACCACCGAGGACGAACAGCACGAAATCCAAGCCTCTGTAAACCTTGTGGACTTCCGTATGGAAACCTATATTGACGGAATACTTGCAGAGTACACGCAATATGACAGTCTTTCAGAACTGATACAGAATGGTCTTTCCTATCTGGATTTTGACAGTCTGGTATCCGTGACGGAGGAACAGCTTGCTCCCTTCTATAAGGAAAACCCACTGCACTATACCGTAGAGCAGACTTCCGATGCTTTTGCCGACCCCTTTATCATACGGGATAACACCGTACCAGAGGGACAGGACGGACAATATTATGATGTGGGCGGCATTTACCAGACCTTTGAAACCGAGGAAGAAGCACAGGAATATGCGGATACCTTAAATAGTGCTGAGCATATCACGAAGCTGTTTGCAGGGAAAGACACCGAGCGTGAAGCGGATAATGCCGACCTTATCGGCAAAGAAATTACGCTTGATAACCGCCGCTATCTCATTGAAAGTATAAGTGAAATCAGCGGCGATGTTTCTATGCGTGACATCACATTCCAGAACAATGCAGGCTTCCCGATTAACCGTGTGGAGAAAATTGCCCGTGTTCGTGAATGGTTGGAAACGCAGGAACAGGCAGAGCCGCTTCCCGAAAAAGAAAAAGCTCCTGCCGTTACCGCTGACCGTAGCAACTACCGCATTACCGAGGATACTCTGGGTATTGGCGGGGCAAAGGAAAAGTTTCGGGCGAATATGGCGGCTGTCAACCTGCTCCACGACCTTGAGATTGAAAACCGCCTTGCCACACCCGAAGAACAGAAAATCCTTGCAGGCTATGTCGGTTGGGGCGGTTTGTCTATGGCGTTTGACGGGAACAATGCGGCGTGGGCAAACGAATTTAAGGAGCTGTATGCAACCCTCTCCCCAGAGGAATACCGTGCCGCAAAGGAATCCACGTTGACCGCCTTTTATACGCCGCCCGTTGTCATCAAGGCGATGTATGAAGCACTTGACCGTCTGGGCTTTTCCGAGGGCAGCATTTTAGAGCCGTCCTGCGGCACAGGAAATTTCTTTGGTCTGCTTCCCGATCGTATGGCAAAATCGAAGCTCCACGGCGTGGAAATCGACTCTCTGACAGGCAGGATTGCAAGACAGCTCTACCAGAAAGCGAATATCGCCATCGAGGGATTTGAGAAAACGAAGCTCCCAGACGACCACTTTGATGTGGTGCTTGGCAATGTTCCCTTTGGCGATTTTAAGGTCAATGACAGCCGCTACAACGCCCAGAAGTTCCTTATTCACGATTACTTCTTTGCAAAAGCTCTGGATAAAGTGCGGACGGGCGGCGTTGTGATGTTCATTACCTCTAAGGGCACGATGGATAAAGCAAGCCCAGAGGTGCGGAAATATATCGCCCAGAGAGCCGAGCTTTTAGGAGCAATCCGCCTGCCCGACAATACGTTTCGGGCGAACGCAGGCACGGAAGTCACAAGCGACATCCTTATTTTACAGAAGCGTGACCGTGTAATGGATATAGAGCCAGACTGGGTACACCTTGACACCGATGAGAACGGTGTTACGATGAACAGCTATTTTGTGCAGCACCCAGAAATGATTATGGGCGATATGGTAATGGAAAGCACACGCTTCGGCAAGATGGACGCCGCCTGCAAAGCGAAAAAGGATATTCCCCTTGCCGAGCTGCTCCACGAGGCGGTACAGAACATTAACGGAGAAATCCCAGAGTATGAGATTGACGAAATTTCCGATGAACAGGACGAAGCTATCCCTGCCGACCCAAGCGTTAAAAACTTCTCCTACACTCTGGTAAACGGAAAGGTCTATTTCCGTGAAAACGATGTGATGACCCCTGCCAATCTCTCCATGACTGCCGAGAGCCGTGTGAAAGGCTTGGTGGAAATAAGGGATTGTGTGAGAAAGCTCATCGCCTATCAGACCGAGGATTATCCAGAGGAAGTCATACGCACCGAGCAGGAAAACCTCAACCGCCTTTACGACGCCTACACCGCAAAGTACGGTCTTATCAACAGCCGAGGAAATTATCTTGCCTTTGCTTCCGATGAAAGCTACTTCCTGCTATGCTCTCTGGAAGTGCTTGACGATGAGGGCAATTTCAAACGGAAAGCCGATATGTTCTCCAAGAGGACGATAAAGCCCCACCGTGCCGTGACTTTTGTGGAAACGGCAAGCGAAGCCCTTGCGATCTCCATCGGGGAAAAAGCCCGTGTAGATCTGCCCTATATGGAGCAGCTCACGGGCAGACCGAAAGAGGAACTCATTCAAGACTTGCAGGGCGTTATCTTCCGCATTCCCGCAAGTGAGCCTGCAAAATATGTGACCGCAGACGAATATCTGTCGGGCAATGTCCGCAATAAACTTGTGGCTGCGGAAGCGGCGGCAAAGACAGACCCAGAGTTTCTTATCAACGCTGAGGCTCTGAAAAAGGTCATTCCAAAGGATTTGAGTGCGGGCGAAATCTCCGTGCGGCTCGGTGCGACTTGGATACCGCAGGAGGATATTCAGCAGTTTGTGATGGAGCTTTTAACCCCGTCGAGCTATGCGGAGGGCAGGATCAAGGTACGCTACACGGCGATTAACGGAGACTGGTTTATTGAGAATAAGAGTTCCGATTACGGAAATGTCAAGGCGGACAGCACCTACGGTACAAAGAGGGCTTCCGCCTATCGTATTATCGAGGACACGCTGAATCTGCGAGATGTGCGTATCTTTGACTATGTGTATGACGAAAACGGCAATAAAAAGGCAGTATTTAACCACAAGGAAACCACGGCGGCGCAGGCAAAGCAGGAAGTGATCAAACAGGCGTTTGCGGACTGGATATGGAAAGACCCAGAACGCAGAAACCGCCTTGTCCGTTCCTACAACGATACCTTTAACTCTGTCCGCCCCCGTGAGTATGACGGCAGCCATATCACGTTCGGTGGGATCAGCCCAGAAATCACGCTCCGTTCCCACCAAGTCAATGCGATTGCCCATATCCTTTACGGCGGCAACACGCTCCTTGCACACAAGGTGGGCGCAGGCAAGACCTTTGAAATGGTCGCCGCCGCACAGGAAAGCAAGCGGCTCGGCTTATGCCAGAAATCTATGTTTGTTGTGCCAAACCACCTTGTGGGGCAATGGGCTTCCGAGTACCTGCGGCTGTATCCGAGTGCCAATATTTTAGTGGCAAGGAAGCAGGATTTTGAAACCGCCAACCGAAAGAAGTTCTGCGGCAGGATTGCCACGGGCGATTACGATGCGGTCATCATCGGACACAGCCAGTTTGAAAAAATACCGATGAGCCTTGAACGGCAGTTTAATATGCTTCAGCAGCAGCTCGATGACATTGAGCGTGGCATTGACGATATTCAGAAATCCAACGGCGAGCAGTTCACGGTCAAACAGCTTATGAAAACCCGAAAATCTATCCAAGCGAAGCTCGATAAGCTCAACGACACCAAGCGGAAAGACAGCGTGATTGACTTTGAGGAATTGGGCGTTGACCGCCTGTTCATTGATGAGAGCCATTTTTACAAGAATTTGTACCTTTACACCAAGATGAGGAATGTGGGCGGCATTGCCCAGACCGAAGCCCAGAAAAGCTCCGACCTCTTTATGAAGTGCCGCTATCTGGACGAAATCACGGGCAGTCGAGGTACGATATTCGCAACGGGTACGCCTGTTTCAAACTCAATGGTGGAGCTGTATTCCGTCCAGAGGTACTTGCAGTACGATACCTTAATGCGGAACGGCTTACAGCACTTTGACAGTTGGGCTTCCACTTTCGGAGAAACGGTCACGGCTTTAGAGCTTGCCCCAGAGGGAACGAATTACCGAGCCAAGACGAGGTTTGCCAAGTTTTACAATCTCCCAGAGCTTATGCAGATGTTCCGTGAGGTGGCGGATATTCAGACTTCCGATATGCTGAAGCTCCCCGTGCCAAAGGTCAATTACCACAATATTAAGACCAAGCCGAGCGAGATACAGACTGAGATGGTAGCTTCCCTTGCGAAGCGGGCTGAGAAAGTCAGGGCAAGGCTTGTGGAGCCGAACATCGACAATATGCTCAAAATCACGAATGACGGGCGGAAACTTGCCCTCGACCAGAGAATGATTGACCCCATGCTGCCCGACGATCCAGACAGCAAGGTCAACGCCTGCGTGGAGAATGTTTACCGTATCTGGGAGGAATACGCTGACACGAAAGCGGCGCAGCTTATTTTCTGCGACCTCTCCACCCCGAAAAATGACGGCAGCTTTAACATCTATGACGATATTCGTGGGAAGCTCACCGAGAAAGGTATCCCTGCCGAACAGATACGCTTTATCCACGAAGCCACCACCGACGCACAGAAAAAGGAGCTGTTTGCAAAGGTACGAAGCGGCGAAGTCCGTGTGCTTTTAGGCTCTACCCCGAAAATGGGGGCAGGCACGAATGTGCAGGACAGGCTCATTGCCATCCACAATCTGGACTGTCCGTGGCGACCCTCTGACCTTGAACAAAGGCAGGGGCGTATCGAAAGGCAGGGAAATATGTTCCCAGAGGTTGAGGTTTACCGCTATGTGACCGAACAGACTTTTGACGCATACCTCTATCAGCTCGTGGAAAGCAAGCAGAAATTTATCAGCCAGATTATGACAAGCAAAAGCCCCGTCCGTTCCGCTGAAGATGTGGACGAGGTTGCCCTCTCCTTTGCGGAGGTCAAAATGCTTGCCACGGGCGATGAGCGTTTCAAGGAAAAAATGGATTTAGATATACAGGTATCCAAGCTCCGAGTGCTGAAGCAGAGCTATCTGTCCGAGCATTACGACCTTGAGGACAGGATTTTGCAGAAGTTTCCGAAGCTGATTAAGGAGTATGAGGAACGCATTATAGGCTATGAAGCGGATACCTTACTTGCCGAACAACACAAGCCGCAGGGCGATGACAAGTTCTGCCCGATGACTTTGCAGGGCGTAACCTACACCGAAAAAGCCGACGCAGGGCAAATGCTTCTTGCTATCTGTAAGGAATATCCGCTGTCACAGCCGTCTGAAATCGGCAGCTACCGTGGCTTCAAGTTAGAGGTCTATTACGATACGGTCAATGCAACCTACTGTCTAAACCTCTGCGGAAAGGCAAAGCACAGGGTTGAGTTAGGCTCGGACGCTCTCGGCAATCTGACCCGAATTGAGAATGAGCTTGCCAAGCTCCCCGCCCGACTGGAAGCCGCAAAGACCAAAAAGGCGGAAACCATTTCACAGCTTGAAAACGCAAAGGTGGAGGTACAAAAGCCCTTTGCTTTTGAGGAAGAGCTGAAAGAGAAAACCGACAGGCTGAACGCTCTCAACATCGAGCTGAATCTGGACGAAAAAGGCCCCTCTGCAATTGACACCGAGCCAGATCAGGGCGACGGACTACCCGAAAGAAAGAGCAGGGATATGGAACGGTAGCACTCTTTGCACATTTGTATTGTGGAAATCTGGGCATTATAATAAGGTGCAGATGAATAAACAGCGGAGGTGGTAAAGGTGTCTGGCGAGTTCAGATTTGAAACATTTGTCGATGTCCACAGCAATATTTTTAACGAGTATCTCAGCTCTGTCATAGCGAAGCTCTCAAAGGAAAACGAGGAATACCGTTCCGTGCAAGCCGAGATTGAGGGATTATATGAGAAATATCCAAAGGTGTTCGGCGTGTTTGATACGGAGAAATCTGCGGAGCTGACCGAGGAAGAATGTGTAGCTCTCATCGAAGTGTTGGAGCTGAAGAACAAGCTCACGGATTTGGAAATGCAGTCCGTCTATTTCCGTGGCTGCTATGACAGCGTAGGGTATCTGAAAAAAGCAGGGATTTTATAACGGACTGACCGAAGAAAAGGCGGCGTTGGCGTGAAGCTGATGCCGTCTTTTACATAGCCGAACGGAGGTTTTACTTCTGTTTGTCGGTTATATAATAGCTCAATAGAGTAGAAAAATTCATAAACAAGTGGTATAATCATAGCTACAAATTGAAATTTGAAAGGAAGTGTAAAAATGACAACTTCAAATATAAAAGAAAGTATTGATAGTGATATTCATAAGGTTTGGGAAACTGTTTTAGCGGTTGAAAAATATAGTCAATGGCGAAGTGATTTAAGCAAAACAGAAGTAATAAATGAAAAACAATTTATTGAATATACCAAAGATGGCTTTCCTACTACCTTTACTATCACTGTTGTAGAACCGTATAAGCGTTGGGAGTTTGATATGGAAAACAGTAATATTAAAGGACATTGGACGGGCATTTTTACCTCCAAGGGAAATAAAACTCAAATAGATTTTACAGAATGTGTAACAGTTAAAAAAATAATTATGAAGCCCTTTGTAAAATCATATTTAAGAAAACAGCAATCACGATTTGTTATGGATTTAAAGAAAGTATTAGATGAATAAATCCCAGTTTGTCGCTGACCTGCACATCTAAAATTGAATAACAGAAATTACATAGCCGAGAGGTTTTCACTTAACGAAAGCCCCTCGGCTTATTTTATTTTCAAGGAGGTGGAAACGTGAACTATCAAGAGTATAAGCAATCCCTTAATCAGAAGCTGACCGATAAGGTACAAAAGGAGCTTTCTGCTTTTCGGGAGGAAATGCAGGGCAAGCCCCCGCAGGAGATTTACGATGCCGCATATCAAATCGCCATAAAGAATGATATTGCAGAGTGCTTCTCTAATACGGATTATTCCCCGCAGGCGGCAAAAGCCCTGCTGAAATCTTCCAATCTGTTGCAGGAAGTCTATGACGAATGGCTTGGGAGGGAAGATTCCCAAATGGAGGAATTACGCCAGACCATAGCGGATTTTAAGGACTATATGGTTAAGACAGAAAAAATTTTATCTGGATTGGAGCGATGAGGTATCAGATGAGAATGAACAGACCCTATGTGCAGCTTGACCCTGCCGTGATCGAGCAGGCACGGCAGATGGACTTGCTGACCTACTTGCGGCACTATGAGCCGAGCAATCTAAAGCGTGTGGCAGGGAATGTTTACTGTACGAAAGAACACGACAGCTTGAAGATTTCTAATGGGAAATGGTACTGGTGGTCGAGAGGTTTCGGCGGTGTTTCTGCCCTTGATTATCTCATCAAGGTCAAGGATTATTCCTTTGTGGAAGCTGTTGAAGCCCTCACGGGCATCACGGCGGACTGGATACCACCGCCCCCTGCCCCGAAAAAAGACGAGCCAAAAGAGCTGCTTTTGCCAAAGAAAAACAAGAACTGCGACAGAGTGATACAGTATCTTTTCGGGCGTGGCATTGACTATCAGCTCATACAGGACTGCGTTGCGGACGGCACGATTTTTGAGAGTGCCGACTACCACAACGCTGTTTTTGTGGGCAAAGACGAAAGCGGAACGCCCAAGTATGCCGCCTGCCGCAGCACTCTTGGCAGCTCCTTTAAGGGCGACGCTTCGGGCAGCGACAAGCGGTATTCGTTCCGACTTCTGGCAAGAGAGCCGACAAATACGGTGCATTTATTTGAAGCCGCCATTGATTTGCTGTCCTATGCCACCTATCTGAAATGCGAGGGCAAGGACTACCGAAAGGAAAATCTGCTCTCACTTTCGGGCGTGTATCAGCCCAAGAAAGAAATCAAGGACAGTAAAGTGCCGATTGCCCTGACCACTTTTTTGAAAGCCAATCCGCATATCAAGACCATTATCCTGCATTTGGATAACGACAAAACAGGTCGGCTCTGTACCGCCGCCCTCAAAGAACTGCTGAATAAGGATTATAAAATCGTTGACGCACCGCCGCCTGTCGGCAAGGACATCAACGATTTTTTGTTGTCCTATTTAGGTCTGGAACAGAAAAAACCGAGCCGTGAAAGGAGTGATGCCCGTTGATTGTCCGCTGATTTTTATGCCCCGAAGCCAACAAACCAAATCCATTTTAAGAATGAAAGCGAGGAATTTACCTGATGAAAAAGTATGCTGTTGTCCTGCGAGGACACTATGAAAAGACCATTTCCGTCTATGCGGACAGCCCAGAGGAAGCCAAGAAAAAGACCGAAATCGTCCTCTTTGATACCGACCTTATCGACTTTACCGATGAGGATTTTGTCTGCGGCGAAGCCGATATTACCGAGCCTTTAGAGGACGGTTGCGAGGACGATGTGGATGAGGACTCCTGCCCCTCGTATG
>ERZ827186.386-NODE-386-length-55883-cov-33.410296_pt1 | contig 55883 bp, 61 predicted proteins | sample MGYA00519918_ERZ827186 | MGnify/ENA primary metagenome ERZ827186 (study PRJEB31778, sample SAMEA3449275) | human gut metagenome | biome: human gut; feature: human-associated habitat; material: faeces | place: United Kingdom | collected 2010/2012 ...
AGCAGGTTTCTTATCTGCAATTGACGACAGAATCTCCGTCCAAAACAAAATCATTAGCAAGTATGAAACCCTAATTAAAGGGCTTTGCGATATGATTTTCAGACATGACAAATCAGCAAGCCTGTCAGACTTGGTGAAATGTAAGACTTCTGCATTGCAAGAAAATATGGTATCTACCTGTCGCCGTGGTGAATATAAGGTTCTTGGTGCAAGTGGAGCAATCGCCGTTATTGATACATATCAATTTGATGAGAGCGGGATTTTGGTATTGAAAGACGGTTCGAAAGCAGGAAAGATTCAATTTGCGCAGGGGAAATACTCTGTGATTGGAACATCAGTTGTACTGATCCCCAATGAAGCATGCGATGCAAGGTATCTCTACTTTGCAATGTCGTCAATTGATTTTGAAAAATACAAGGTCGGCTCCGGTATTCCGCACATATATTTCAAAGATTATTCTAATGAGCGGATCTATTATCCCGACAAAGCGTTGCGAAAAAAGATTACAAAAACACTCGATTTCTACGAAACAATGGTCGAAATAGAAAGAAAAATGCTTTCTGCTATGCAAAAGCAAAAAGCATTTCTCCTACAGTCGATGTTTATATAAAGAGCTTTGATAAAAGATATGCTTTTAAATCCAAGAGAAGTGAAAGCATATCTTTTTCGTTATTGAGCCGTTTTTCAATAGAATTTAGTGTTTCTACCAACTTCAAGTGATTTGATTGAAACGGTATATCGATATTTCGGACGGTTTCTGCATTAATATTACTTTGCGTCCCTGTTTCTATATGCCTATGAATTTTTGCTTCCCTAAAAAAATTCAGATAGTAATAGATATACTCTATCATTCTGTGGTCTTTTAGCACCATTGAAAACATTGCTTGGCTTGTGGCTAAAGGAACTGTATTTATACATACTAATCCGACAGAAGCATACATTGAAAAAATAAGACTATTTGACGGAACGATCCACGCCGACGAATTTTCTATCCCGCTCTTGCTGATATGTTTTTCAGTATAGCTCACATATTTACCTTGCTTAGTCATATCGGAAATACTTAAAAACGGGATGTCCCCATTATAGTATTGTGCAACTGTAGAAGATGGGGTTCCACCTGCTTTCCCTTTAATTATTAAGTCCTTTATTTTGATAGCATAGTCTGCGGGTTTAGAAAAGAAATCATGATAAATCCCTTTAATTAGGGTTTCATACTTGCTAATGATTTTGTTTTGGACGGCGATTCGTTTGTCTATCACAGATAAAAAAGCAGAGATTTTCGCCTGTTCATCCACACAAGGTTCGTATACAGAAATAGACATATAATCATCATAAGAAATATTCAACAATCCGTCCATTCGTGCACCCGAAGAAACAAGCTTTTTCAATTGCTTATCGATCTGGCTTATATTGAGAGCATAATTCCAAAAAGCCGGCAATCCCCGGTTGATTTGAAAAGCATGATAGACAAAAGGAATTCTCGCTTCATCAGATTCCTTCAAAGAATAGCAAACCCCATATTTTTTGTTTTTTGAAGCGCCATGATTGTATGCCATTTCGCCTTTTTTAAGTAAAGTGTACTTTTTAAGACTTTCGCCAGCATTATCACGAGAATATTTATCCGACTGCAAAATAAATCCGTTACCATACGATATCATTCGAATTGGTGCAGTGGAATTAACAGGGGCTTTTCTCGAGACTTTATTTGTAATTTCATACAAATGAATTTTATTCCATATGCCATCAAAATCAAATCTCAAAGTTGGAACTTTTGAGAAAATGGGATTGTAATGTTCCAACTTTGAGATTCAAGCAGTATCACTGCCCCTGGAGTACATATCATTTATCGGATATCGCAGAAGTGGTTGGCGGCGGAACACCAGACACTACCGTGCCTTCTCTTTGGAATGGAGATATTCAATGGTTTACACCTACGGAAGTAGGACACCAAAAATATGTCTCTAAAAGCGCGCGAACAATAACGCAACTTGGCTTACAAAAATCAAGTGCAAAAAAATTACCGGCAGGCAGTATTCTGTTGAGCAGTAGAGCAACCATTGGAGAATGCTCTATTGCGCAGAGAGAATGCACAACAAATCAAGGCTTTCAAAATTTGATTCCTAAAAATGATACGAACAACGAATTTCTTTACTACTTGGCGCAAACGAAAAAGCATCATTTCATAAAGTATGCTTCTGGATCGACATTCCTTGAAATATCAAATTCCGAAATTAGAAAAACAAAATGCACAGTCCCTGGCACAGAAGAACAAACGCAAATTGCTGCTTTTTTATCTGCGCTTGACGACAGAATCTCCGTCCAAAACAAAATCATTCCGGTCAAAAAATCACAAATAATATCATTGGTGATTGAGATCGCCATAGCCATTCTTTCGCTAATTGGGAGCATAGTATCATTTAACTCCTTTTCGATCTGCAATAATCTTATAAAATTATTGTGGACTATTTTCAAGGAGGTAAAACGATTATGGTCACAGAAAAAACAATAGCTGAGATGGCGAATTTATGGAAGGAGGAAAAAAGGCAATTTGTAAAGAAGTCGACTTATGCAGCGTATTCGCTTATTGTCGAAACTCACATTTTACCTGCATTCGGTGATCTAACAACCGTAACAGAAAAAGATGTGCAAGAATTTGTCCTGCAAAAATTACAGTCAGGGCTATCGCAAAAAACAATTAAGGATATGCTGATTGTACTGCGGATGATTTTGAAGTTTGGCGCAAAAAAGCAATACTGTGCTTATGTCCCGTTTGATGTTATTTTCCCGACAGACAGAGAAAAGCAAGAACTTGATGTTCTTTCAGTGGTTAACCAAAGAAAAATCGTAAGTTATGTTCGTGACAACTTTACATTCCGAAATCTTGGAATACTCATATGTTTGAGTACAGGAATACGAATAGGCGAAGTATGCGCGTTAACATGGGATGACATTGATACTGATAACGGAGTCATTCATATACGAAAGACGATTCAGCGAATTTATGTAAATGAAGGTGGTGTAAGAAAAACAGAACTCTTAATTGATACTCCCAAAACAGCCACATCGATGAGGGATATTCCTATGATCAAGGAACTTTATGAAGTCTTAAAGCCTCTAAAGAAAGTGGTACGGGGTGATTATTATGTCTTAACAAATGATGCTGAGCCAACCGAACCCCGTACATACCGAAACTATTACAAAAGACTGCTTGACAAATTAGGTATACCACCGATAAAGTTTCATGGTCTCAGGCACAGTTTCGCGACGCGGTGTATTGAAAGTAAGTGCGATTACAAAACAGTAAGCGTGATATTGGGGCATTCGAACATAAGCACAACTTTGAATTTGTATGTCCACCCGAATTACGAACAAAAGAAACGATGTATAGATAAGATGTTCCGCAGCATTAAAAAGTCATAAGCTGAAAAGCAATTTAAAGGTGCAATCGTTTCAACCGGTAGCACCTTTAATATTTATGAAACGGTGTGATTTTATTGCGTTTTATTGTCGTTGTTTTCCGACAGCACAGGGCGAAAACTCTTAAAAAGCATTGAAAAAATCACACTAATATGGTATAATGACTTTGTTTCAATCAACATGAAACTATAATTAGAATTTATGATATAGCAAAGGAGATTACATTGACCGAAATACTCAAGTTCTTTTTTGATAGAATAACCGATCCCCTGGGACTGCCCATAAATGCTCTGTATGAGCACTTAATAATAGTGGTTATTTCTCAGTTTGCATTTCGATGTGCATATCGATTTATTGGTGATTTATATAGTGACGGATACATATCCGGCGGAAAGATAGGATCGATACTACATTGGGTAGTCCGCGCCCTGTTTTACTTTGTCTTCTGGGCGATTACATATGGTGCAATAATGGTTGGAAAATGGATCATTGCAAATAAGTATATCTTTATAACAGCGGTTGGCATAGTACTTGTATTGATTATTGCAGCATATGCAGGTGTTGCAATTAAAAATAGAAAAACAGCGGAATAAGAATTGACGGGGGTTAAGCATGAGCAAGGAAGATAAAAAGGTATGGGGAGTACATACCCAAGATGACTACTTGTTTCTACACAAAGATGTTATTGCGATTGGCTGGAAGGATTTCGGTGACTTAAAGGCTATAGAGAATACACGAGAGGCATTCAAAGAACATTATGCGACTGTGTATCCGCAGAGCAAAAAACAAGCAATTGCTAACAGCGCAGGCATGCTATATCGTTTTATTTACGAAGTTCAGGCCGGAGATTATATTGTTTTCCCGTCTAAGAGTGATAGAAAAATCAATATTGGTGTTGTTGAGGGAGAATACGAATATGTCCCCTCTGCGCCGGAATATGTGCAGCAGCGCAAAGTAAGATGGATTAAGCACCTGCCGCGCACCTTGTTTTCACAAGGTGCATTATATGAGTCCGGATCTTTCTTGTCTTTGTTTCTCATTAAAAATTACTCTGATGAGTTTGTTGCAGCGCTTGACGATAACTTTAAGAAGGATACTGCAGATACAGAAGATGAGACAATCGGCGCAACTGCTGAGGATATAAAAGAAAGCACTAAAGACTTTATTTTGAAAGAACTCAGCAAAAACTTGAAGGGATATGACCTTGAAGAATTTGTTGCTGACTTGCTTAGAGCAATGGGATACAGAACCACTCTGTCGCCTCATGGTGGTGATGGCGGTGTAGATATTACAGCCTATAAAGACGAACTACCTCCTCGAATCCTTGTTCAAGTGAAAAGTCAGGACGGTGATATAAAAGAATCTGTTTTACAATCTCTTAAAGGAACGCTTCGAGAAGGGGATTACGGTACTTTTGTAACACTTTCCAATTACACAAAAAACGCAAGAAAATACCTCGATAACAATCCTATTATTCGAGGCATAGATGGTAGTAATTTAGTTGATCTTATACTTGCGCACTATGAGCACCTATCAGAAAAGTATCAGAGAATGATACCGCTTGAGAAGGTTTATATACCTGTGCAGAGCGAATAACACCATTGTCACATAATATAAAGGAGCATTATTGTGGAAACCAAGGCAAGACTTTTATATCTTCTGAGAATACTTGAACAATACTCAGATGAAGATCATCCGTTATCAACAACTGAGTTGATAAAAATATTGCTTGATCAATACGGGATATCTTCACATAGAACGACTATAAAAGCTGATATTGAGGTGCTGCAGGCATACGGCGTTGACATTGATGTTATAAACTCAACACAGAACAAATACTACATTGCAGGCCGCACATTTGAACTACCGGAATTAAAACTGCTTATAGACGCTGTTGAATCCTCTAAGTTCATAACCGAAAAGAAAAGTGAGGCTTTGGTTGCAAAACTCACCTCGTTTGCAAGCAAACATCAAGCAGAACAGCTTAAACGAAACCTGTGCCCCACTGACAGGATTAAGCCCGACAACGAAATGATCTATTACATTGTTGATACAATTAACGAAGCCATAAATAGCGGAAAGAAAATTTCGTTTTTATACTTTGAATACAATGTAAAAAAAGAAAAAAAGCTAAAAAACGCCGGAAATCCGTATGTTTTCAGTCCTTACGCTTTAATATGGAGCGGAGATTTCTATTATGTCGTCGGATACTCAGAAAAGCATAATGGTATTGGTGGATTTCGTGTTGACCGAATAACAAAATCACCAACGATCTTAGAAGATGATATTATACCAAAGCCTGCTGATTTCAATATTGCAGACTACGCAAAATCGGTATTTCAAATGTATGGCTGTGAGGAATGCGAGGTTACCCTCCGTTGCGATAACAGTATAATGAAATATATTATTGAACGATTCGGAGAGGATGTAATAACGGCAGCATACAATATGACATCGTTCCGAGCGTTTGTAAATGTAGAACTAAGCCCTACATTTTATGGTTGGGTCTTTGGCTTCGGGGGCAAGGTACAAATTTTATCTCCCGCCAAAGCAAAAGATCAATACGCCGAAATGCTGAAATCTGCGATAGAAACACAGGCATAAAGCCATTTAAGAATCGGGTGAACAATCGAATGACTGAAAAGCATTTTTCGCAGATGCTTGACCTATGGAAAAAATGCGATAATCAGGGAATTACAAGAAGCGAAATGTTTCATATGTCTGAGATCATACAGGCATCGCGCAATCCTGAATATGTTATTGAGGTTTATAACAATGCTCTTAAAAGGCGGGCTCTTCCGTTTATAAAGAATATGCCACGGAAAATTTCGTTGTATTCGAACGATTGTGGTTTCCGTCCGCACACTGATTTGGACGAGGAAATAGCCCAACGACTTACTATCACTTGTGACGGACGGGTGTACATCACCCGTTATAACTTTGATGATAAAATTATATCTAAAGAATATCATAAAATAAAACCCGATTACGCTATCAATTGGATGTGCAAACTGTGTTCTCATTTATCGGTCGCTGTGGCAGATGATCACTTCTTGGATGTTGGTTCATGGAGCTTAATAATAACAGACTCTGAAAAAAAGAAGTATCATATAACCGGTGATTTGATCGACGGATATGACAAGTGGCTTGATTCATATTCCGAAGAAATCCGGAACATTCTTGATATACCGGATTTATATGTTTTTAATTGCGACTGTTCAAGGAAAATAATACTTTGCTCATGTGAGTTCGAGTTCGGTGGTAAGCAGTATTACTATAAGACAGACGATAAGAGCATAGAAATCGGAGATAATGTCGAAGTACCTGTCGGTGAGCATGGAAGGACGAAAATTGTAAAGGTAGTTAATATAGAATCAGCAACAGAAGATGATCTTCCGTATGAATACAGAGAGATAAAAAGTATAATCGGATTAGCAAGGCCAGATGACAGTTATAATTCGGGAGAAAAATATAGTCTTTACCTGATAGTAAAAAAACATGTTGATGAAATTGACTGCGAAAATCTTTTGGAACTCGGTGCTCCTAATGATGAATATGATTATGAATCAAGAACTATTTCTGAGATGCTTCGCTCCAATATGGATGTATACCAAATTTCTTCGATTATTGCGAATGTGATGGAATCAAGTTTTTCTCACCCCTATGACACATCTTTTTTTGTTGAGATAGCATCAAAAATAAAAGTCGAAATGCAGGAGGAACAAATTGAATCGTAATGAACTTTTGAAGTTGTTCGGCAATGAGCCATTGTTTGGAGAAAGAGTTGCACTTTCCCCTCTGACATCAGACAAGGTGGATTTGCTGTTAAACCATATGCTTGGCACATTAAACGCTCCGGAAAACATCAAACATCTTATGAAAAAAGAATGCGAAGAAGCACTTGAAGACAAATACCACATTGTATTTCTTATTTATTCTGAAGCCCATGATTTTATTGGATATACTGAATTTAAAAATCTTGATGGAACACCTGAAATAGGCATAGACTTGGCGGAGAAACATCAAGGCAAAGGATATGGCTTCGAAACATGCCAAGTACTTATAAACAAACTATTCGAAAAAACAGAATACGAATATATCGCCTACAACGCATACAAATATAATAAAGCAAGTATCGCACTTGCAAAAAAACTTGGTGCCTCATATATCGGCTGTAAAAGCACATTTGATATGCTGAAGAAATCAGAAGTTTCAAATGAAACAAAGACTGAAGCAGAACAATTTGATAAAATGCTGTATAGAATTTACAGATGATCATATCGCTTGATTTCTTACGAAGTCAGGCGTTTTTTCATTCCTTTTTTCCGTGCAATCTACTACTGTCGAAAAAATCTGACACCTATAAATTGAATACCGAAAACCTATTGCAAAGAATATAATCTTCTGCTATAATAAGCCTATCCGATACAGATTGTATCAGATAGAACGGAGGACGAAAAAATGCGTTCTAAAAACACTGACCTTATGAATGAAATCAAAAAGTTTGCCGAGGAATACTACCTCGAATATTGGAAGTCCCCCTCTACCTCCGAAATTGCCGGTGCTGTCGGCGTTACAAGGGCGACGGTATACCGGTATCTGCTGGATATGTCCGAGCGCGGCATGATAGATTATGACGGCTCCGAGATCAGAACCGATGTTACTCGCAAGTATAACGATCCCGGTAATAATGCAGTCATTCTTGACTGCTCTGTTTCCTGCGGAATCGGACTTCCCGAAGAAGAACGGGTGCTTGAATATGTGAAGCTGCCGAAAACCGTGTTTGGCACGGGCCAGCTCTTTTTGCTCAAAGCAAACGGAGATTCTATGGTTGACGCCGGTATTGAGGACGGCGATTGGATCGTTGTCCGTAAGCAGACAGACGCAAATGAAGGAGATATTGTTGTGGCTCTCTTTGAGGGGCTGAACAATCTGAAATACTTTTATTGGAATAAGAAAAAGAACTGTGCCGTTCTTCGCTCTGCCAACAAAGCAAAGGGATATAAGGACATTGAGGTTTATGACCTGCAAATCCAAGGCGTTGCACAGAATGTTATTAAAGGACTTTAAGCTGTAAACGGAGGTGCTGACCTTGGAAAAGGTATATGTCAATGTAGATTATCAGGTGCTCGTCGGCGGTGCAATAACGCCGGTTCGGATTTATTGGCACGACGGCAGAGCCTTCGATATCCGAAAAACGCTTCACTGCTGCACCTCCGAAGATGAGTATGAAGGAATTCGCTACACGGTGTTGATCGGTAGTGCGGAAAAATATCTATACCGAATCGGCGGCAAATGGTATGTTGAGCCGATTCAGGCGGAGGTGGACACAGGTTGAGAAGCTATATTTCATTCGGAGAGCTTGAAGAACTCGGCGAAACAATCGTAAGAGAGTATCTCCGAAAGACCAAACGCTATAACGCCCTATGTGTGGATATAGAGGGTTTGGTTACGGATTATTTGGGACTTACCGTAGTTTACGAAAACATTGCGGAAGATGATCCGAACAAGATTGCCTTTCTTTCCAACGGTAAGCGACCGTTGTGGGTTTCCCGTAACGAGGAACGAATACAGGTCGTGTTTCCGAAAGGAACGGTTGTTATGGACAAGGTATTGCTCCACGAAAACGAAAGCAGCCGACGCAGATTTACACTCGGACATGAGGGCGCGCACAGCGTTATTGCGAAACAGAATCCAATGCAGGATGTCGGATGCTTTCATAACGAATTTGATCCAGAGCGAGTGTATACAATAAAAGAACAAAAAGAATTGATGTCTTTTTCCGAAACGCAAGCCGACAGGCTTTCGTCGGTTTTTCTTATGCCCCGGTTTATTTTGCGAAAGGTTATGAAAAAGTACAAATGCGAGAATGGATTGCCCGTATACGGTTGGAATGTCTTTGCCCCGGAGGACAAACTAAAGCTTCGCAAAATGGCTGACTGTATGGGCGTATCCTTTCAGGCTTTGGTTATACGGCTTAAAACACTGGGGCTTCTGATGCCCCGTGATCTGACCGTATACTTGGAGAACGACTTGCAGCTCGGAGGTACGAAATGACCGGAGAGATTTTATATGACAGCAGATACGGCAAGCTTACTCCGGAGGTCGCAGAGATAATACTGAAATCCCGCGAAGAAGTGAAAAGCTTAAAAGGCAGAACGCTCAAATGCCCTATATGCGGTTTTCGGCTTGAAGAAGTCTATGAGATAGCCTCCGGTTATGTCCATGTGAAATGCCGCAAATGCAAGCTGGAGGAACCGCTGAATCTCGCCTATTTCAGACGGTTAAAAAGAAACATCTTACTCATAAATCCGTATATTGTGAGAAAGGCTAAAAAAGGTGTACGGTTATGAAGATACGAGAAGTAAAACAAAATAAAAAAGATTATCTTGCGTTGCTTCTGTTAGCCGATGAGCAAGAAAGCATGATAGACCGGTATATAGACAGAGGCACTATGTATGTTTTGGAGGACGGCGGTGTGAAATGCGAGTGTATTGTTACTGACGAAGGAAACGGAATTCTTGAAATCAAGAACATTGCAACTGAGCCGGAATTTCAGCGAAACGGTTATGCAAAGAAAATGGTGGAATACATTGCCGAAAAGTATAAAGGAAAGTATTCGGTGTTGCAGGTAGGTACAGGCGACAGTCCGCTAACCGTTCCGTTTTATGAAAAATGCGGTTTTGTAAAAACGCACAGCATTAAGAACTTTTTTATAGACAACTATGATCACCCGATTTATGAATGCGGAGTAAGGCTTACAGATATGATTTATCTGCAAAGAGCGATATAAGGAAACGGAGGCATAAAAGTGGACAGAACCTATCTTTGCATTGACTTAAAGAGCTTTTATGCCTCCGTTGAGTGCGTAACGCGCGGGCTTGATCCGTTGACAACCAATCTTGTGGTTGCGGATGTCGGCAGGACCGAGAAAACCATCTGCCTTGCGGTTACGCCGTCGCTGAAAGCTTTCGGTATCCCCGGCAGAGCAAGACTGTTTGAGGTAATCCAAAAGGTTGAACAAATCAATCGGCAGCGTAAATACAATGCACCGCATCATAAACTCGACTGCGAATCATATAACGCTGTTGAACTTGAAAGAAACCCGTCTTTGGCTCTCAGTTATATTGCTGCGCCGCCGAGAATGGCTTACTATATGGAATACAGCACTCGGATCTATAATATCTATCTCAAATACATTGCTCCCGAGGATATCCATGTGTATTCCATAGACGAGGTATTCATTGATCTTACGCATTATCTTTCAACTTACAAATGCACCGCGAGAGAACTCGCACAGATGATGATAAAAGACGTGCTTGCGAACACGGGTATTACCGCAACGGCAGGCATCGGGACAAATCTCTACCTTGCCAAAATCGCAATGGATATCACTGCAAAGAAAATGCCTGCTGACGAGAACGGCGTCCGTATTGCCGAGCTTGATGAGATGTCATACCGCAAAGAGCTTTGGACGCATAAGCCGCTGACTGACTTTTGGATGCTCGGCAGCGGTATTGCTAAAAAGCTTGAAGCGAACTATATGTATACTATGGGCGATGTTGCCCGCTGTTCGCATTATGATGAGGCAAAGCTATTTAAGCTGTTCGGCGTTAATGCGGAACTGATTATCGACCGCGCTTGGGGTTGGGAGCCGACCACTATTGCCGATATAAAGGCGTATAAGCCGTCCTCCAACAGTTTAAGCGTGGGACAGGTACTCAAGTGTCCGTATAATTACGAAAAGACAAAGCTGATTGTCCGTGAAATGATTGACCAACATGTGCTTGACCTTGTGGATAAGGGACTTGTAACCGATCAGATTGTGCTCGATATCGGGTATGACATAGAAAATCTGACCGATCCGAAAATCAGCGCAAAGTATCACGGAGATGTTACAACCGACCGCTATGGGCGTAAAGTACCGAAACACGCGCACGGTACGGCAAATTTAGAAAAAAAGACATCTTCATCGCACATCATAACGGAAGCGACAATGAACATGTTTGACCGCATCATAAACAAGGATTTGCTTGTGCGCCGTATTACGGTTGCAACCTGTAAGCTCGTCAGAGAAAGCGATGTAAAAAACGAACCCGTTGCCGAGCAAATATCGCTTTTCGATGATCCTGTTGAAAAGGAAAGGAAAGAACAAGCCGAAAGGCAGGCTCTTGAACAGGAAAAACAAATGCAGAAAACGATTATCGGCATAAAAAAGCGATTCGGCAAGAACGCTATTCTGAAAGGTATGAACTTTCAGGAAGGTGCAACAGCCCGAGAACGCAACGAACAGGTCGGAGGTCATAAGGCGTGAACGAAAAAGCAGAAGAACTGTATGCGGATATAATAAATCTTCCGCATCACGAACTGACAACACGACAGCGTATGCCCCGAATAAACCGTGCTGCGTCCTTTTCTTCGTTTGCGGCTCTGACCGGATATGACGATCAGGTAAAGGAAGCCGGACGGCTGACGGACGAGCGTATAGAGCTTGATGACGGTACGATAAGCGCATTGAACGATAAGCTGAACTACGCCGTTTCACTGTCCGATGAGCAGACGGAAATATCCGTGACTTACTTCAAGCCGGACAGTAAAAAGAACGGCGGAGAGTATGTGACACATACCGGAGTAATCAAGCGCGTTGACGAATATGAGCGCAAGCTGATATTCACCGACAAAGTCGTAATTCCGATAGACGACATTTACGGAATCGACGGTGAGATATTTAACGGCTTATACTGAAAGCCGAAAACAACTGAATAACTGACTTTAATTCGTGCAAGCAGAGCCGGTCGAAAGACCGTGATTTCCAAGCGCCGTACAAGGTTGAGACTGAATAGTATGGAAAAACATATCTATTGGTCTTGATTTGTACGGCGCTTTTTTTGTGCGCAAAAAAACTTGTACGGTAATTGGAGTCCTTTCCTCGGCTTGCACGGGAAAGGGCTTCTTATTTTTATGTTTCTATATATAACGGAATTATTTTTTATTGCCGACTGTTTCACTACACCGAACCGCAAAGGAGAAGATGCAGTGGAAAAGTGGCAGTGCTACATAGCCGGATATCCGTAATCTCCGATTTTTGATTTCACCCCAAAATTCAAAAATTTAAGGAGATTACGAAAGTGAGTACCAAATTCTATATCAAAGACAATAACGGCATTTATCTGTCCACGGACGGAAAAATCAGATACACCCTGCTGGAAGGGAAGGCATTGTATGACTTCCTCAAGACAGAAAACGGAAGATCAAGATGCTTCCATGTAGACATTGATGAGAACGGCAACAAGATCGGAATTGAAGCAGAACCCAAAATGATTACGGCATGTGCAGCACAGCGGGAACGGGATCGTTATCGCTACAAAGTGATGACCAAGTTAAACATTACAGTTGTGTCGGCAAATACGCTTGTTTCAGTCCCCGGCGAGGATGACCTCGAACTGCTTGATACCGTTGCGGACGAAGATGTCGATTTGGAAGCCGAGGCGATGCATCACCTCGACCTTGAAATTTTGAAAAAGGCTTTACAGACCCTCACAAAAGAAGAATACCGTATCATCCACTGTCTGTACCTGTCCAAATCCCCTATGAGCGAAAAAGAGATTGCCAAACATCTCGGTATGACACAGCAGGCCGTGAGCAAGCGTAAGAGAGCCTTTTTCGAGAAACTGAAAAAATTTTTCTGATTTTTTGGTTGTGAGCCTTTGGATTTTTCCCAAATAAGGAATGAGAGGACTCAAACAGCCTCTGTTGCACCTTGAAAACCGAATAACGAAAGGATGCCGAGGTATAAACTCACCGGACCGTAAAAGGAAAGCTGTCGGACAGAAGCGCCATGACTCCACGCAAGTGGATGAGCGATATATTCTGCGCCGAGTCGAAAGAGGTACAGCATATTTCGATTGGCCATGACTCCGGTGGAGAACTAAGGATACTTCTGCAAAAAAGCAGCTCGCCGGAAGGCGGGATATGTTGTTTCAGGCTGAAAACCATGTCTGTTACACCATATATGATGCTCGTTCCCCCATTGCGAATCCGACCGCGGGGAAACTATGCTGCGAGATACTCGACATCCTTAAATCCAAAGCTCAATAACGAATTATTTGTGTTTGAGCGATGGAACTACTGTGCAGGAGCAGCAATGCTCCTGCATACCATTCTGTCGCTCAAACAAATCCGAATCACTAATAAACAAGGAGACATTAGAAATGTTTGAAATTACTTATAGCGACAACGAAACCTTTGAAGCATACCAAAACGCAGGGAAAGTCCATAAAGGCGGCACCTACGATTTTACTTTTGAAAACCGATATATTATTTATCACGCAAACCTGCCTCATAAGGTGGATTACATTGCCATCGATATGAGCACCGGTCTCGCCTCTTTCGTTATTACCAAGAACCCCGGCAATCTCTACACCGAAGCATCCTACAAACGGCTGATCCCACATATTCTTTACTCCGTGAAATATACCGGAGACATGAGATACCTCAATCGTTTTGCGGACGATCCCCTCACGGTTATTGACTCAATCTTCCGTGTTGTTCTCCCCAATAACGGATATAACATTCGGGAAGAACAGATTTCTCTTGCAAAAAAGATGTATATCGGTTTTACCGAAAAGCAGGTTGCTCTCTGTGAGGCGGAGGTCGGAACAGGCAAAACTCTTTCTTATTTGGTGGCAGCCATTGTAGCAAAACACCACAACGGCATCACTTACAGACAGAACCTGCCCGTAACCATCACCACATCGAGCATTGAATTGCAGAAAGCATTGGTGGAGCGTGAAATCCCCCACCTTTCCAAAATGCTCTTAGACTATTACATTATCGAGCGTCCGCTGACCGCGGTACTTCGCAAAGGCAAGGAACACTATCTTTGCCGTTATCGTTTCGATGACTTTCTCAAGAATATCCGTATGTATCCCGAAAAATACAAGGCCACCATTGAAACGCTTGAGCAGATGAGCAACCTGCGTGCAGGAATTGACCTGGACAGATACCGCATCAGCGGAGCGATTAAAAGCCGAATCTGTATTAAGGGTACATGCGCAGGCTGCGCGCGAAAGAAAGAATGTACATACAACGAATTTGCTAAACGGATGTACGACCTTCACGACCTGGACTTTCAAGTTACAAACCATAATATGTACCTTATGTCCCAAAAAACGAAGACAGACGACCATCCCCCTCTGCTGCGTGAGAGTTGCTTTGTGGTCGTGGATGAAGCACATAAGTTCAAAGAAGCGGCCGAAGACACTTTTGGTGAGAGAATCGGAGAAAAAGACATCCCCCGCTATGTAAATGCAGTAAAAATTCTTTGCTCAACCAAGGCCAACAGGGATAAGTACAAAGAATTTCTCGCAAATATCATCAAGGAAAACGATGCCCTGTTCAACAGCCTTCGCAAGAAGCAGCACGGCGACATTGAAGAAGAACGAGGAAATATTATTTCTCTGTCGGTGTTTCAGACAGCCAAACTCAACAAGATTATGTACCTCATCGATAAAATCGAAGGTATGAAGATCAAACGCAATTACGGTATCCCCGTAACCGGCAGCTATTTAAAAACGGCGATTGCTGCTATCAATAAGACAAGTAAGTCTACCATTTGGTTGGATACGGATGAAAATGGGCTTCTCTCGTTATGCAGTACCCCCAAGGATATCAACAACATTTTCCGGAGTAAAATTTGGGACAGAAATGTGAGCCATGTGCTGACCTCCGGTACGCTCTCGGATGGAACGGATTTTGAGTACTTCAAAGCGGAAAACGGATTGGACTTTATTCCGCATCGCCTGCTCTTGGAGTCCCGTACAGAATCGCCTTTTGATTACACTAACCACACAAGGCTGTACATTCCCACGGGGATGCCCACTCCGGACAACGACAGCGAGGACTATTTCAAAGCCATCGCCGACGAGATTTATGGGATTATCAAAGCCACAAACGGTCATACGGCAATCCTCTTCACATCCTATAAAACGCTCAACCTTGTACACGACCTTCTGCGGGACAGACTGACCGCATACGATACCATCTGCATGACCCGCAGCAATAAAAATGCCATTACCGATTTCAAAAAATCGAAGAACGGTATACTTTTTGCTTCCGGCTCTATGTGGGAAGGAGTTGACTGTGTAGGTGACTGTCTTTCATCCGTAATTATTGTTCGACTGCCATTCCCGATGAGAAGCGCTCTCATGGAGGAAAAGAAGAATAACTGCGACAGCGTCGGAGATTTCGTAGACAGATACTGCACCCCCAATATGCTGATCAAACTCCGTCAGGGCGTGGGAAGACTCATTCGCTGTGAAAGCGATACCGGTGTCGTGTCAATTCTGGACCCGAGAGCCATCTCTAAGTCCTACTCCGTTAAAATCGGACAAGCCCTTCATAAGTTCCCCAAGGTGGACTCCGCTCAAGAAATTGAGAGCTTCATGAGAGGCGTTAAGGACGAAGAATACTACGGAGAAAAGAAGGAGAACAGGAAATGATAGCAGAGAAACAGACCAAGTCCGCAAACTTCCTTCGGATTATCGCCATACTGAAAAGCCTTCGTGATGACGGCAAAATCAGTATCCAGGAATACAGCAGAGCGAAAAAATACTATAAGAAACTTACCGGTGCCGATATAATTATTGCGGATTGATATCTGTATAATTCGGCAATGCACGGCATATTTTGCACCTCTGCTCTGAGCAGCAAAGCATATCGAAAGAAAATTAAGACTAAAAAATCAAATTTCTTGATTTTATCAGTTGCATTTCTCTAAAAAATGTGGTATACTACAGTTGAGAAAGCAGAGGTGTAATATATGCTGATTGAATTCAGATTTAAAAACTACAGATCTTTTCGGGATGAAGCCGTACTTTCTATGGAAGCGACGGGACTCGGCACCTTCAAGAATTGTTTGATTCAGGAGAAAAGTACAAAGTTGCTTCCGGGAGTTGCGATTTACGGAAAAAACGGCGGCGGTAAAAGTAATGTTATCAGGGCGTTTTGGCTTGCGGTACAGTTTATTCGAAATGCGCAGCGGACACAGCACGAAAAAGCCGAGATACCGGTTATGCCGTTTGGCTTGAATGATTATTCCAAATCCGAGCCGACCTCATTCGAGTTTATCTATGTCCAAAACGGGATTAAATACTGGTACGGATTTTCTGCAACAAGAGAATCGATTGTCAGTGAATACCTGTATCATGCACCCAAAGGACAGAAGGCGGTCGTTTTCTTAAGAGACGGTCAAAAATTCAACTTTACCGAGGATAAGGCCAAGCGAAGCATGATCGGTGAAATGGTGGCTGCAAATCAGTTATTTTTCTCGGTAGCCTGCACGATGAACGACGCTGCCTGTATCGGCGCAATGCGATGGTTCAGAGACTGCATATTCTTCTCGCGTGATTATACAGATATCCCAAGACAGCTTCTTGAATATTCGGAAGACAAGAATATGTTAAAAGCCATAACCGAATATGCAAAGACCGCCGACCTTGGCATAGAAGATATGCAATTCGAGTTTGCCAGTAAAGAAATCAAGGATGACGAATCATTCCCTGCGAATGTTCCTGAAGGAATCAGAGCGGCTCTTACGCAATTCATGCATGTCCTGTCCGAAACATCAAACAATTCGGAAGTAAAACTCAGAATGGGCGAAGTTACGGCAAAGGCAAAGCATCCGGGCGAAAACAAAAACGGAGAACGAGTTCTGTATTCTCTGGACCTTTCTGATGAATCAGACGGAACAAGAAAACTGATGTCATTAGCACCCGCCATAGAATCCGCACTGCAGAACGGCGGTGTATTACTCGCTGATGAAATAGAACGCGAACTGCACCCTGTCCTTGTGAATTATATCATCTCAAAATTCCAAAGCAAAAACAGCAATCCAAACGGTGCGCAGATTATCTTTGCTACGCACAACACAGAACTGATGAATATGGAACTGCTGCGTAAGGATCAACTGTATTTCGCGGATAAGCGGAATAATGATGGTGCATCCGAATTGTACAGCATCAGTGATTTTGCAACAAGGACAACGGATAACATCCGAAAAGGTTATCTTGTCGGGAAGTACGGTGCAACTCCGGATATCGAAATTGAGGAGGTGGAATAATGCCTCGTCAATTAAGAAAACAGAAGCCCTACATTGTTGTCTTTTGTGAAGGCGAAAGCGAACGGGCATATATGGATTTTTTGAAAAAGAAATTCTCAGATGTCGCGGCTTTCAAATTCAATTGCTCAACGAACCTGTTTGAAGAAGCGGACAGCAAATTCAAAAAGGATAAAAGATACAGCGATTACACAGAGGAAACCGATGAAATTTGGTTTTTCTTTGATGTTGAAACAAAGGATATACCAAAGTGGGACAGCAGGCTCGAGATTATAAAGCGGCTCCGCAGACTTCGCAAAAAGCCAAACATAAAAGTTCGTCTTTTGATGACAACCGGATGTATTGAGTATTGGCTGATGCTTCACTACGAAATGTTCGCACCTCCCGTTCAAACCGAAGCAGAGAAAAAGGAAATGCTGACGAGACTTGTGCACAAAGAGCCGACATACCAAAAGGGTGACTTTGTTTCGACCGCAAAAATTGCAGAGCATTATCCTACCGCCGTTATCAACGCGAAACAAACCGTATCATTCCTTCTGCAAGACGGTTTGCCGGGGCTTGATGACACAGATGAGAGAAACAGATGGCTATGCACAAACTGTCTGACTTTTTCAACTGTATACGAGGCGATTGACTTCCTGGAAAGTCTCGCATAACACGAATAATATTGGCAGAGAGCGCTATCCGCAAAGGTGGCGCTCTTTCATTATACGCGCGGACTGAAAAGTTTGAAAAATATCAGGATTTCGCTGGACTTGTGCGGTTCTATGGTTATAATGTTGTGTTGAAAAGAGGTTGCGCATAAAATGTATGCGCAACCTCCCCACCAAGGAAAGGAGAGAAAACGATGGCAAAGCCGATGCTGATATCCCCGATATCAAGGCAAGGAATTAAGTTACTGCGAGTGGCAGCCTACTGTCGAGTTTCCTCCTCTTCTGCGAATCAGCTAAACTCATACGCAACTCAAATTGATTATTACACCAGGCTTGCAAAAAAGAAAAAGAACGAGTGGAATATGGTTGAGATTTTCGCCGATGAAGGCATCAGCGGCATGAAAGCCAAAAATCGCCCCGAGTTCCAACGGATGATCCGCATGTGCGAATTACATCATCTGGACCTCATCATCACAAAATCGGTGTCCCGGTTCGCGCGAAATGTAAAAGAAGCCTTGGAGTATGTGAGAAAGCTGAAACTTCTCGGCGTCGGCATAATCTTTGAGAAAGAAGGCATCAATACTCAGTCCCTCGGCGATGAGATGCTGCTCAATACCTTCACCGCAATTGCTCAAGAAGAATCCAAAGTAATTTCTCAAAATCAACGCCTGTCTATCGTCAAACGAATGGAACTTGGCATCTATGTAGACAGTAACGCACCATACGGATTCAGACTTGAAAACAAGCAACTTGTAGAGTATCCTCCCGAGGCCGATATCGTGCGATGGATCTTCCGCTCCTATCTGAATGGTATGTCTACAACGGAAATTGCAAAAGTTCTGACCGAGCGAGGCATCCCCACGAAGAACGGCAAAGAAAAATGGAAATCCACTAAAATATCCTATATGCTCTCCAACGAAAGGTATATCGGAGACTGCCACTATCAGAAAACATACCGTGACACGACTGTGCCGTTCAAGCAATCCAAGAACCGCGGCGAAGAAGATAAGTACTATGCCACCGGCACACACGCTTCCATTATCGAGAAAGGAACCTTTGATAAAGCGCAAGTCCTCCTCCAAAAGCGAAAAGAGCAGTTCACCAAATCAATAACATTCAATACCTACCCCCTTACGAGCCGCATTCGATGTTCCGAATGCGGCTCTTTCTATCGCCGAAAGGTTCGGAGCGGTGGAGTCAAATGGGTCTGCGCCAAGCATGAGGAAAACACAAAATCATGCAACTCCAACTACTACAGCGAGGAACGAATCTATGACGGTTTCCTATCAGTGGTGAATAAGCTGCGATTCGGGCAAGAGAACATCCTCGGTCAAGTTATCGCCAAGCTTGAAAGCGCAACACAGAAATACAAGCGAAAAAACAAAACGGCGATGCAGATCAGTCAGAAGATTGCGGAGATAAACGCCACAATTCTAAAACTGAATGAGCTTCGCTCAAAAGGATACCTTGCCCCCGAAATACATCAGTCCCAAGTCAGAGAGATGCAAAAGCAGCTCTGCACACTCAAAGAAGATCGGCAGGATCAATTCGAGTCCCGAATACTTACAATGCTCCAAGATGTGTGGAAACTAAAATCTCTGATTGACGAAATAGAAGAACCCTTGGATGAGTTCGATGAGAAGCTCTTCGAGGAAATTATTGTAGAAATGGCACTCAATAACGCAGATGAATTGACCGTCACTCTGCTCGGCGGACTGAAATTCACTGAATTGATATAGGAGAAACCGCAATGAAAAAGACACGCTTTATTCCATACGGATACACCATCCGTGAAGGGCGAACGGTGATTGAACACACCGAAGCCGAAATTATCCGAGAAATCTTTGATGAGTACATCAAGGGTGCTTCCCTCAAAGAAATAGCGGAGAGCCTCACGCAGAGGAAAATCCCCTATACCGAGAAGACGGATACATGGGATAAAGCGAGAATTGCAAGAATTATCGACAACGCAAAATACATCGGTGACGAAGAATACGACCCGATCATCGATGAAGATACATACGAGGGTGCGGTATCCATGAAAGCCGCACGGCAGCGCAATACCGTACAAAGAGAATGCGAAGGCATCGCCCTGCTCCGCAATAGAGTCAAATGCGCCGATTGCGGAAGCCCGATGCTACGCAGAGTCTGCTCGAAACGACAAATCAATGAAAGCTGGACCTGCCAAAATGCAGAGTGCGGAAAGAGACTGCGTATCAGCGACGGCGACCTCCTACAGAAAATCGCCATCCTCATGAACCGCATTATCGAAAATGGCGAACTGCTGATACCAAAGCCCAAGATACGGATAGCTGACTCCCCGACGGTTGCAAACCTGCAACGGCAAGTGGATACCGAACTCGAGAAGGAATACCCGAGCGAGGAATACATTGTCGAAAAGGTTAGTGACATCGCAAATCAGTTATATAAAGAAACCCAGGCAAAGAAAATGATTGTCGCTCAAATTGCAAGAAAACGAGCCTCAATGATGAAACCCCAGGAAAACTTTAATTGCGATTACTTCTCCGACCTTGTAGACTATGTCACACTCTCAAGTTCGGGGAAAGTCAGGCTCTACACCAAGGTAGGGACAGAAATTACCGAAGGAGAGAATGAATAATGGCAGTAACCAAAATTCCAAAGAAAACAATCACCCTCATCGAACCGAAGAAACCCTTCATAGTAGACAAGGCGCAACATCGTCAAAAGCGAGTTGCAGCATACTGCAGAGTGTCTACCGACAGCGAGGAACAGCTCACATCCTATACCAATCAGATGAAGGTGTATACCGAAATGATTGCTTCAAAAAAGGAGTGGGAGTTCGCAGGGCTATATGCCGATGAGGGCATCTCAGGTACGAGAGCAGACAAAAGACCTCAATTCCAAAAGATGATAGATGACTGCCACAAGGGTAAAATCGATATGATCATAACAAAGTCAGTATCGCGATTCGCACGAAATACCGTAGATTGCCTTGACTATGTCAGATCACTCAAAGAAATCGGCGTGGGCATCTACTTTGAGGAACAGAACATCGATACGCTGAAAAGTGATAGCGAATTGTACCTTGTCATATACGCAGGATTCGCACAATCCGAATCCGAAAGCATCAGCAAGAATATTACTTGGACGCACCGAAAGAACTTCGAAGAAGGCAGACCCATCTTTATGTATAACCGAATGCTCGGCTACAAGAAAGGCGAGGACGGGAACCCCGAAATCGTCCCATCGGAAGCAGCAATAGTGCAAAGAGTGTTCGATATGTACCTCTCCGGCAAGTCCACCGATGAAATCTCCGAAATCCTGCAAGGCGAAAACATCGAAATTCCCGGCAAGAAACTGACCTTCAGTAAATCAATGATTATCCGAATGTTGAAAAATGAGAAATATTGCGGAGATGCCATCCTGCAAAAAACGGTGACACTTGACCCAATCTCAAAAAAGCGAAAAGCCAACGAAGGTGAAGCACCCATGTGGCTCGTAGAAAACAGCCACCCTGCCATTGTCAGCCGTGAGATATTCAATAAGGCACAAGAGGAATCCGCCCGAAGAAAGGCAAAAGCACCGCAGTCTGAAAAGGTGGCTCTGACCGCTTCGGGAAAGTATTCCAAATACGCGCTCACGGAAGTAATGATGTGTGGAGAGTGCGGGAGCAGGTACAAAAGAGTAACATGGAACATCCGAGGCAAGCACAGAATCGTGTGGCGATGCATGAGCCGCCTTGACTATGGCAAGAAATACTGCGCCGACTCAATCACCGTCGATGAGCAGGCACTGCAAAGAGCCATTGTAAGAGCCTTAAATCGATTCAATATCGAAGACGAATCCACCTACCTAATGCTGATGAAATCCACCATCGGGGAAGCCATAGGAATCAACTGCGGCTCAGATGAAATCGACCTGCTCGAAAGAAGAATCGATGCCCTTAATAAGCGTATGCTTGACCTTGTAACACTGAGCGTTCAGGAAGATGGTGATGCCGAGGACTATGAAGATGAGTTCAAAAACATCTCCATGCAAATCGAGCAACTCTCGGGGCGCATCACGGCAATTAGAGAAAGCGAAAGTGAGGACGGAGAACTTCAAGCGCGGATTAAGGAAATCCAGGACACCATTGACAAACGAAAAGAAAATAAAGATACCTATGATGACTCAATTGTCCGGCAGATGGTAGAATGTATAAAAGTCTACCATGACGGCAGACTGCAAATTATACTCGGCGGCGGATATGAACTTGAAGAATACCTCGAAAAATAAAAACAGCAAGCAGCGAATAAGCCGTAGTTGCTTATTCGCTGACTCTATTAAGCATTGCTTTCGTTATTATCGCTTTCTTCATCTTCGCCAAGCTGTCCGATAGCGAAATTCTCAAAAGCTTCGGAATCGTCAAAATCCTCATTTTCGTCCGGTTCAATCCAGAGAGAAACATCCCGAGCATAGAGTTTGTTCATGAATAGTTTGCCCGCATTACTTTTCCTTTTTCCGTTATATTCTAAAAGCATCGCTTCGGCAAAGCCCATTGACCCCTTCCGGCGATCCCTGGCGGTACGAGTCAGTTGCTTAATGGAAACAGCACCGAGTTTCTCGCTGAACACCTCATCCTTTAACTGATCTTTATACACCACGCAAAGCTTGGTAACTGCATTCATAATGTTGGCGGAGAAAGAATTGGAGTCTCCCTCCCACGTGCCGATGATCAGGCGAAGAACACGGTTAAGAACCTGATACCCGTATTTGGAGTAAATAGCCTCCAAAGTGGATACAGCGCAGATGTGTCCCGGTGCTCTCTTGGCAGATATCTTCAAACCGTAAGACTCCACCAAATCTCGAATCATAAGCTGTTCTTGGTTCTTAGCCTCCAAGTTCGCTACGAAAATTTCAAAAGGCGCAAGGTTCTTTGCGAATTTCATCTGATTGGCAAAGATATCGGCTTCATGTTCATAGCACAGATCATCATAGATCATGCACCATACCGGAGTTTCGCGAGAGCCGGAAGCAAGTGCAACAATTTCAATGGTATGCTGCCCGTTAAAAACATAATTGATCCCGTCTCTTCGGCTGACCTTTACGGGATTGATTTGAAACAGATCGAAGTTTTCTGCCGTTTTCTCAATACGCGCCTGCGACAGATTCCGTTGATAATCCTGGTTCGAAACCAGGTTTTTGATTGGAATTTTCTCGAAATGAACATTCGGCACAAACGGCGAATAATCATCCATGTTATATATCCTCCACTTCCGACAGCATATCCGCTATCGTATTTCGCAGCTCACGCAAAGCCTGTGCCAAGTCACCTTTAGCCTGGGGAGAAACGATGGTGAGGTCTGCCGTATTCTTTGCCCGTTCAATAGAACTCTTCCATGAAGGAATCGTTAGAGTCAGACTGCTGATTTCCGCATCCGGATCATACTCGGGCATATCCTTCACGGAAGGCCCCGTGGAAATATCTCCCTCGGAATAAACTGTTTTATTCCCTTGCACAACCGGTCGCGTGGCTTTGTAATGCATAAACTCAGCAGGATTTCGATCAATCTTCCGATTGATTCGCCGAAGATCCTGCGGATTTAGTTCCGCCATTTCCAACACATGCTTATGGGCAATCTTGTACTGCCCCGAAAGAATCTTGGGCACTAATTTCGGCTCTTTCTTTCCGATTTCTTCTAACGCTCTCGTGAATATGGCATACTTCTGCACAGTGGCAGCCGACACATTATTATCTTCGGCAATTCTCTGTGCCGTCCAATGGCGGCAAGCCTTGTCCGCATCCTCTTCGTCCATCGTGGATATATCCAGGGTGTGCTGATTTCTCCCTATCTTATTGCGAATTCGGGTAACCAATTTTTCATTCTCGTACTGCATACCAATAAGGAACTTGCGAGTCTCTTCGGTAATGTTTCTTCTTCCGAGTTGATTGGCACATATCCAGGCGACAGCAGCCTCTCGGCACTCAAATTCCATATCCTTTGTATCAAAGGGGATGCTGTGGCGCATACAAATTTCATAACGGTTATGACCGTCCACAATGGTGTCATGCCATACAACGATAGGGTCACGACAGCCGTCATTTATAATATTCTGCTCAAGTTGTAAAAACTCTCTGTGCCGCAGCGGACGGATTAAATGTCTGAATTCTTCGTCTATTTTCAGCCTTTTCAACTCCATTATCGCTCCTCCAACCCATCAATTTTATGGAGAGAACTGAGTGGAAAAACACCTGCATTTTCTTCTGCTATAATCTCTCCGGTCAGTCTGTATGCGTAAGCGCTATCTAATCCTTCCATCAAGGAGCAAAGTTTATTGACAAATGAGGTGCTGTAAATTTCGTAGGAGTTATCCGGATGCAGCGCAGCCAAATTTACACGATGAGTATAATTTGTTCTCTTGTCCGTTCCTTGGATAGCAAGCATCATAGCTGAAGGGCTGACAAGGAACTGAACATACTTGGGTGTCCCGAGCAAAGCCAGTGTGCTTCGATGAATGCGAATACGGTATTTTTTCAAGTCAACCGCTATAGTCACTTGTTGTCGAGTCTGTTCGCTCATGGTTTATTTCTCCTTCCGGCAGTGCAACTGTGTCGGCAGTCACAGTTGCTGTCGGACTTTGCCGAACTGCCTTATTTTCCTTGATTGAGTAGATGGCATAGCCATCGAATATGTTCACAAGCATGGACTGCTTGTGCTCATTTAAGGTCATTCCGAATTGGTTCTGCCAACCAATCGGATATACCGGTGTCCTTGATGCCGTTGATTTAGCACCTTCCGCATCATATGTACGCTGATACACCTCGGTGGATGTTAAATCAAATGCTATCAGGTATTCGCCATTAGCGCGGATGATATTCCCGAGCATCTTATAGCGGTGATCGGGATTCCAATCCATCATGTCAAACATTTTCAGGAAGAACAGCGTACAGGTTGTTTGCCTCGGCTTCCTTTTGTCTTGACCGATTGAACACCACTGGAACGACCCTCGTTCATTCTCACCACAGGGACGGAGAGCCAAAATCTTAGTATGAGGATTGATCAGCGCCTGGACATAGTCTGTGTGCGGAAACTTGGTCAGGCAAGCTGAATTCACATAGAATTTGCGGTTATTGAATGTAACCGCAGGCTCACGAATATGAGCAAAGAACTCTCTGCGGACAACCTGGAATTCCTCGAGGTTGAAGTCCGTGCTCATTTCAATCAATTCTTCCTCGTCTTTTAATACCGGGATTTTATGCAGTTCTGAGTCCGCTTGGGGAGCAAAGGTCTCTGTCATAGTCCTCTGCTCAGTAATATCATTCATAAACTACCTCCTAAATATCTACGCCCTGCAATTCTTGCGTGATAAAACTTTTGAGTTCTTCAAACCCCGTTACATGAAGTTTGTTGCCTGTCTCGAAAAGTTGGCCCTCCAAACGGAGCATCCAATCTTCCTCGCTCTGCCGCTGAAGTTCCGTTACGGACTTCTCCTGCGCATAGAACTGCTTACCAAAGGAGCTTGTCCATGATTCGGGAATTGCACGAATGCGCTTTCCGGAGGGCATCAACGGCTGCACATTTGTACAGTCCTCTTCGCCGTTCTCTTTAGAAAGCACATTAGGCTTGAAATATGCCTCTGAGTCAACGGTATCAAAGATATAGGCAACTACGCCATCCTGCTCATAGAGAGTACCTAAAATACGGTACTTGTACTCGATGTTCCAACCAAGAAGGTTGAACATCGTCTCACTGAAAGCAGCGGTTGGGATTAACCGTGGGTATAGAATACCTTTCTCCGGCTTTGACGCCATGACACTGTTACGGTTTTCTTTGGTGGTCGGTCGAATCGCAAGTTTTCGGCTAATAGGATTTATCAGAATCTCAATATAATTCTGTGTGCCGAATTTCCGGACACACGCGGTACTGAACTTGATAAACTTATGATAAATAATGGCGTGAGGCTGACGAGGAGCATCAAAGAACTCGCCGCGGGCTATTTCAAAACCGCGCAGGTCAAAGTCACCTGCTTCCACCTCAAACTGAATCTCTTCCTCCGGATGCGGTTCTTCCTCGGGAGAGGAATACACGCTTTTGGAAGCCAGGTAGTAGTCCCCCTCTTTGAATCCTGCCCATCGGGGATTAATGGTGACAAAACCTTTGAGGACACCATCTTCTACAACGCGGATTTCGGGCAAGATAGACTTGTTACCGTACTTAGCGTTATCGAGCATTCTCTGAACCGCAATATAATCGTCGCGGGAAACGATGCCGGGATGATGATTACGATATCGGCTCTGCGGTCTTTGACCTCTGTTTTTCTTTGCCTTATGGGTACGGAAGTTTGGCGTAAAGGTTTTGCGAGTGAGGACATCACCGCAATGTCGCTCATTGCGTAGTATTTGAACAATACCGTTGGAAGTCCAATTGATATTTCCCAAATAGGACTTGCGCCCGAGAGCATTGAAAGCATCGGCAATCTGTTGTGATGAATAGCCGTACAGATACATATAGAACGCAAGTTTAACTGTAGGCGCTTCGTCAGGATTCGGAATCAGTGTTCCGTCAGCATCATGCATATACCCAAGCAGTTTGGGGGTCAGAGGGATACCATTGTCCAATCGCATTCGCAGAGATGTTTCCATCGACCTGCTTCGTGTGTGTGACTCTTCCTCGGCCATTGTTGCTTGGAAAGACAATGCAAGCTGTGAGTCATCATTTAGCGAGAAGATCCCTTCACTTTCAAAGAAAACACCGACAGGCGGATTGCGTTCGGCAAGGTCTCGGACTATACCGATAAAGTCATAGATATTGCGGGCAAAACGGGAAACGCTCTTTGTGATTATCATGTCGATTTTTCCGCGCTTTGCGTCGGAAATCATCTGAAGAAACTGTTCTCGTTTATTCAGAGAAGTGCCGGAGATACCCTCATCAGCGTAGATTTTAACGAGCGTCCAGTGAGGGTGCTTGATAACGAAGTCTTCATAATACTTCTTTTGCAACTCAAAGGATGTAGTCTGCCGGACATCATCCGTAGAAACACGAACATAGATGGCAACCCTTTGCGGGATATCATTATCGTAATAATCGGCTTGTCTGGTCTCGGGAAAGTAATCATAGTTTTCGGGATCGACCTCAACATAGATGCGTTTTTTGGTCTTTGCCTTGGCTTGCTCCTTTTCTAAGCGTTTCGTTTTGTCAATCATGCAGCAGCCTCCTCTCGGAGTCATCGTCCGGCAGGCTCACCCATCCATCGGGGAAGAAGTCTATGTCCCGCATATCTTCTTGATAATAAGAAGCAAGGGTGAAAATATCTTCGGAGATAAAGTAGATTCCGACCGGATGCGGCAGCGTTGCAAGATAGCGGGACATGATTGTAATCTCCTGTGGTTTCTTCGTTACATTGGAAACCTTCTGTGTAATGATTAAATCCACCTTGCCGTCAAGACAATCTTGAAGCAGTCTGCACCACTCGGGTGCATTCTCCATATTGGGGGCAGTTGAGCCTTCATCTATATAGAAGTCAACCAATTCCCACTTCGGACACAATGCCAATGTGTCTACAAACCCCTTCTTGTGAAAATCGAGATAATTCTCATACTTGGTCTGATTAAAGTATCGGATGTAAATGCCCACCTTGTACGGCTTTGACACAAGAGGTCGCTCTCGGCGAATTGTATGCAACCATATCAGATGCTCAGCAATCATCTCAGCCCGTTCTGTGTCTCCGTCGAATATCTCCGAAAAGTGTGGTGCAGCTTCTATCTGAGCTAATTTAGCGTGAATATCTATCTCGTCCATCTTGGTTATCCTCCCACTTGCAGTATTCAAAATAAGGCTAAGATTATTGTAAATCATGCAAGGCTTAATATCGACTAACCACAGGTCAAGTGCTTAACCACCGGTTTATCACAGACGAAAAAAATGCAAAAAAATAAGGTCGGCAGACTGAAAACTGCCAACCCAAAGAGCAAAAAAGGAAGGTCAAGATTGACCTGCCTCGAAAATCATAGTTGAATTGAATAGATAATTGTCTCCGCTTAGAGGTTGATTGATTTTACAGAAAACCCTTCAATGAAAGCAGCAAGAACAAAAAACAGGTCAGACATTGCTGCCCGACCTGTCAAAATAGGTAATCGTCTTTCTTCATCCGCATTGTGGTTTTTAATTCCTTCACGATCTTGATAATGGAATCAATCTCGGCAGGAGAACAATCTGCCAACAAATCGTTGAACTCACCTTGGTATATTCCATTGACCTCGGGAGTGTTGGTGCGGAGCAGTACATCGGCAGAAACCTGCAATGCCTCAGTTATATATACAAAAGTGGAGAGCCGCAATTTGGTCTTTCCGTTTTCAACCTCACTCATATGCGGAACGGAGATGAATGCTTTTTCCGCCAATTCAGCTTGGCTCATGTTTCGCTGAAGGCGAACATCACGAATCCTTGCACCGATTGCCTTATACCTTGCATCGTCAAGTTCTCTCATGACGCACCTCCCTCATCCGTTTATAGTATATAGATTATTATATAATCTATGCCCGATGTTTGGAATAAGCCATAGTTGAACACATCAGCCATACCTTATAATAGAAACATCAATTTTTTGGAGGTTTCTATATGCAAATCAACTACATTCTTCTCGGGCAAAGAATCCGTGCGTTTCGCACCAAGAAAGGCATTACCCAAATGGAGCTTGCAGAGCGAATTGATCGTTCTGCTGCTTATATGAGTTATGTGGAGACGGCATACAAGTTTTGCAGTCTCGACACCCTGGTGAGGGTAGCAAACGAACTGAATGTCTCTACCGATGACCTGCTTATTGACAGCCTTACCAATACAATCAAGGCATCCAATCATGAATTCACCGCAATTCTCTCAGATTGCAGTGACTATGAAATGCGGGTATTACTTGATATCGTTAAGGCAACCAAGCAAGCGATGCGTGAATACAAGTATTTAACCCGAGCCAACCGCAGATAAAATTATAGGTTGCTTCCGGCTTCGATGGAACACTCCGAAAGTCAAAGAATAAACCTACAGTTTGCGAAACAACAACTGCATAAACAAACGGTTAAAAGAGCAAACCCTCGAAATGTTCGCTTGCGAATATGATTTCGGGGGTTTGCGAATACATTTTCTCAAATCGCAGGACAAGAATCAAATTGACTGATATACTTATCATCGGAAAGGTGGCACAACTATGATTTATTACACCGGTGACATTCACGGGCAGAAACATGATATAGAACGATTCTGTAAGCGTTTTAATCCCACAAGGGAGGATATCATCGTAATTCTCGGCGATGTCGGTGCTAACTACGGGCAAGACGAAAGAGATGCAGCGTTGAAGTATGCACTTGACAAATTGAAGCCCACTATTTTCTGTATCCACGGCAATCATGAAATAAGGCCATGGCATATTCCAACATATAAAATGAAGGAATGGCACGGCGGCATCGTATGGTATGAGGAAGCCTATCCTTCCGTATTGTTTGCCAAAGACGGAGAGATATATGACTTAGAGGGGCTTAGACACATCGTCATCGGCGGCGCCTACAGTGTGGACAAGTTCTATCGCCTTTCCCGAGGACACGGTTGGTGGTCAGATGAACAACCAAGTGAAGAAATCAAGCAATATGTAGAGCAGCAGCTTAAAGAAAATGCTATCGATGTTGTTCTGTCACACACCTGCCCTTTCAAATATGAGCCTGTCGAAGAATTCCTCCCGGGTATCGACCAAAGTACAGTGGATGACAGTACGGAGAAGTGGCTCGATGTCATAGAAGAAACGACGGACTATATGGCATGGTTCTGCGGACATTGGCACACAAACAAACGAATTGATAAAATTCATTTTCTTTTCCACCAGTTCGAGTCAAGTGAGAAATTACAGAAGATGAAGGTCAACAAAACAAATTTAGAAAGAGAGATGAAAGATGGGTAAGATATTCTTTACCGGTGATCTGCACTTTGGACATGCCAATGTGATTGCTTTTGATAATCGTCCGTTCAAGACGGTTGAGGAAATGGACGCGGAACTTATCCGCAGATGGAACAGCAAGGTTGGCAAGGGCGACCTCACTTATGTCCTTGGGGACATGATATGGAAAGCACGAAACGATGACGCTCCGGAGCTTATCAAAAGTCTAAACGGTCAGATCATACTCATTAAAGGAAATCATGACCGCTTCCTGCACAATGCAAAGGCCAAGGCAGCGCTTGCAGGAATCAAGGATTACGACGATATTTGCGTAAGCTTGGAAGACGGAACGAAGAAAAGAGTTATCCTCTCCCATTATTTCACCCCGATGTACAACGGACATAGATACCAGGCAATCCATCTACATGCTCATTCCCATTTTACTGATGAAGCGGATTTTGAGGTTGATGTTGCGAAGCGTCTTAATAGCATCGGATGCCGGAATGAAATCTACAATGTAGGTTGTATGTATTGGAATTACGAGCCTGTAACCTTGGACGAGATTATTGAGAATGGAAGGACAATACGCCCCACCTATGGCGAAAGATCTTCTGAATATATGGCACAGTTCCCGTGGGAAAAGAATCAAACCGTTAATCCCGAAAACGAGATTAGTTGGAATGTGTTCTACCACAACTGCAACAGCCGCAGCATCGAAACCTTCAATGTCTTCGAACACGGTTCATTCCGTGAATATGTGAAGAAGGCCGCTAAGAAGTATCAGAACAAAGAAGACTTTGCCAAGCAACTCCGCAGCGAGGTAATGTATTACTTTTGGTCGAAGTGCGAATGGGAAGTTCTTGTTACCCCATGGATATCTCCACGTGAATCTGAGAAAAAGAAGATAGATGTCTGTTGGCAGATTATGAATAATTGGGATGTGTTTGTCGATTACACATGGGCCAACAGAAAGAAGCTGTGACGATGGGAAGATACTACAGACTAATTTTGAACGATTACTCTGCAGTTTCCTTCACGAGTTTCAGCAAAGACTACTTCTTCAGAGTTGGATAAGGAGAAGACGATGAGTAAAGATCTTGTGACAATGACTATTGAAATCGACAGAGAGGTATATAATAAGGCAGCCGAACTGTTCAAGAACCTCGGGACAACGATTGAAGATATGACCGTGGGATTTCTCAAATTCTGTGTGATCCCCGAAAACCCGCCTGTGCTCAAGGCATATTTTGGCATAGAAAATGCACCTGCCGAAGCAGGTGCACAACCGGAGTTACATCATAGGATTTTCAAGCAGGTCTTCGATATCGCAACCAAGAACACGGGATAGCTTGTAAAGTGTTTGTGCCTGTGCCTTATCAATGTTGTTGACTCTCTGCTCATACATTTGAATGTTTCGGACTTTGATGCCCGATTGTTCCGCAAGTTCTGACTGAGATAAGCCTCTGCTTTCCCGAATGCGTTTCAGATTGGAATCGCCTTCGGCAGCCTTGTAGAACTCTTCCATCGTATCAATGAAGTTCGTGATATCCATCTCATGATAGACCGAATACATTCCGATAATCTTAGTCAAAGGAATTCGCTCGAAGATATCTTTGAACCTGCGGCCGCAGTACCATTGATATTCTGCAAGTGCCCACCCTGCCCAATACTCGGGAGAGCATTCCTCAGAGTTTGTAGGCTTCGGAAGTTCTTTTCTGCCGTATGCTTTCAGGATAACCGCACGGGCAAGTTCAACACCGGACATACCTGCAACATAGGCAGGATTGCCGCGCTCAAATTGCTCGGCATAGCCTGTGTTGATAAAAAGTACGGTAATCCAATCCGGCTTAATCTTGCAGTCATTGATAGCATAATCGAAGAATGAGGACAGACGATCCTTTGCATTACTCAAATAGGATTCGTTGTATGCGTGGGTCATCATTACTCATCTCCTCTCTCAAGATGTCAAGTACAAAGATATCATCCCGATACGATTTGGTTTTCTTGATTTCTTTACGATAAGTATCTCTCGCCTTGGTGTCTCTATCCAGGAATTTGGGATAATAGACATTCTTATCGACCGAATATGCATCGACAAACTTCAAACGCTCAAATCCTCTTTGCGAGATAACAACGGTTTGTTCGCCGAGTTTGCCGAGACGAAGCGCCTTGTTCAGACTTCTGAGAGGAAGCGTGTTGGACACAAAGGATTCAGCATACTGAAAGTAAGAATCGTCCGCGCGGTATCCGACAACAATGTCGTAGCCGGAAAGGTCAACCGAGTAATGTTCGATGATATAATCCCGAGCGTCAACCGCAACCTCGGAATCGAGTTTGAAGGTACGGAACTGAAGAAGCAAGGCAATCCAGTTGAGGACTGTATGATTGCCGCTCAGCAGGTTCAGTACTTTCAGCCCGTCTTCGTCAAAGTCGTAGACATTTACAAAGCCATCCGTGTTCTTTTTGCAGGCCCATTCTCTGGCCATCTCCTCGACACGGGTACAGTAAAAGCCTCTTCCGTAGTCATTGTGTGGATTACCGATATTGATATCCGGAACCTCGATGATGTGATCCGTTCCGTGAAGTAATTGAATTGTGCTCATAAAACCAAGCCTCCCTATATCATTGTGATGACACAACCATATTATATCATTGCAACGATAGTTTTGTCAACAGGGTTTGAAAATATTCCGAAATAAAGTTCGAAACGGAGGATACGAAATGCATGCTTTTAGAAATATGAAACCACCGGACACGATGGAACGAATAAGTGAGATGAAACGATGACCTACGTATTATCCGACATCCACGGTAACCTGCAACGATTTGAATCCATTATGACTCAAATCAATCTTCAAACGAATGATACATTGTATGTCCTCGGAGATGTGATAGATAGGTACGCCGGAGGAATCAAAATATTAAGACAAATCATGAGAATGCCCAATGCCGAAATGCTGATTGGCAATCATGAATATATGATGCTCAACGCCATCGGTCATTGCAAAGATGCAGTTGAAGAAAAGGAAAACACGAATCGGCGAGAAAAAAGGCTTTGGTACAGGAACGGTGGTATGATTACGCATGAGCAGCTCAAACATTACCGCAAAGATATCCGAGCCGAGATTTTCGATTTCATCCGCCAACTGCCAACGAACCTTGAAGTCGAGGTCAACGGAATCAAGTACAAGCTTGTCCATGCCTCTCCCGAGGAAAACTACATAAAATCCCCCTGGAACATTTATGATTACAAAAACAGCCGTGAATTTGCCATATGGGATCGATGGGATGAAACACAACCGATTCCCGAAGGATATGTACTGATCTTCGGTCACACACCTACCTGCTACTTTCACGACAAAGTGCCGTGGTGTATTTGGAAGGGTGATAATGCAATCGGTATAGACTGCGGCAGTGGCTATGAGTATGGCCGTCTTTCGTGCCTTAGATTAGATGACATGAAGGAATTTTACTCGGATTGCTGACACAGATGGTATCAGATAAAAGAAAAAGGAGTCACCAATGGGAACTTATTATGCAATTTATGCCGAGGTTCGTGTCGGCAATCAGTGGTACAATCTGAATCCGCTATTTCAGCGCACTGACGGAAATATCGATGTCTGTCCGGTCATTTCGGGACGAAATTGGCTTCGTGAAGCATATGAAGAATTGGAAGAAGTCAGTTATACTTGCGGTCGACCCGAGAATATGAGCAAAGAAGTTCGGTCGGTATTTTGCCATGAAGACGATGAACCATACGACCCGTACTTACACATTGACACCTACAAGGATTTTTACAGCCGTTCCATGTTCCTTGTGAACTACGGCAAATCCGTAAAAGGTCGAGTCAAGAAGGACAAGCCGACACGATACCGCGGGTATGCTTCCAAGGTCAGCATCGCAGCATTTGAAATCGACGAGTATGATACCATAGGTTATTGGCTCACGCCCGAGGAATATGAAAAACTGTCCGATAAAGAGAAACAGAAGTATTCCTACTATGAGTGGGACGAATATGATGACTGGTACAGGGTTTATAACTTAATCGTAGACAGAGTGGATACGATGCTCGGCTATTTCTGTCGATGGGCTGAATATGCTATCAAGGATGCAAATCCGGACGAAACATGCCCAACTGCTGACTATGTCCGGCTACTCGTATACCGGTGCTGAGAATAGACAGAACATCTGAACGAAACATGAGAAAGGTGGGATTGGTATAGACTATCATTGTGGTGATATATTTTCTCCCAACAGGACCGGTCACGAACTGATAATCTGCCATCAGGTAAACTGTCAGGGCATTATGGGTGCAGGGCTTTCAAAGCAGATTCGCACCATGTTCCCACAAGTATATGAGATGTATCAAAGGAATTGCACCCAAGCCGCTAACCGTCAGGACTTGCTCGGGAAAGTGCTGTTTTGTCCGATTCGATATAACGGATGTGAATGGCTCATTGCTAACCTGTTCGCACAATATGGCTTCGGTCGGGATAAATGCTATACCGATTATGCCGCTCTGCGAAAAGCACTCACGTTTGTGAGAACTGTTGCAACACCATTACCGGCAAGGACGCTGACGACCGTCAGAATCCCGTATAAAATGGGCAGCGGTCTTGCGGGAGGGTCTTGGAGCATCGTGGAACAAATAATCAAAGACGAACTTGTAGCTTATGACATGCCCGCAGAAATTTGGGAGAAGGAATCAATATGAGCGAAAATAGTCCTTTGGATGATATAGCTTGTTTAATTGCCGCATTCGAAGAACAAAAGAAAACAATCTATGCGCATTATTCTCAAGCGGTTGCTTCGGTAATGACCGGGAGAATAACCGCAGAAAATGAGATAGAAAGAATTATGGACGGTCTTCTCGATTTCGCTGATGATGAGCTTTTTCTCGTTCTGTACAAGAAACTGTGCCGCCATGTGTATAACTCATATCCGCGGATGGTCAGCGAACACATCGCCCTCTTCCGAATGCAACTTGAAGATGGAGAGAATGACCATGAAAACGAGCGACAATATTTATGAAATCGTGCCTGTGAAAAACTAAAAGGAAGGAATGGTGTTTGAATGAAAAGAATATGGTTGTTTTTATATGCCCAAGACGAAAAAGAGGTAGATATTCAAAGAGAAGGACTGACAAATCATTGCCGTAAGAGCCGCATGAATATTATAGGAGAAACCGTAATGATTCAAGAGAAAAAGCTTGACCCCGATGGATTTTCTACTGCAATTAACTGCGCCGTGGAAAACAGATGCGATTATCTTGCAACCTATAAGACCGAGACAATTGAAATGGATGATCAAATGGGTATTGCGATCTGCGAGGCATACATAGAAAGCAATCTTTCTCTTTACTCAACGGATCATGGGGCGTTTATGGAAAAAATCTACAAGGCGCTCCCCTGGCTAAAACTTTGGAATGCGCCAAACCTTTTCTCGATGGATGAGGATTTAGATGCTGGTGAAAAACCGGAGTATCCCGAACCTCGTGGACTTGACTCGTTAAAAGTGCGTGTGAAAAGACAAGGAAAAATCTGCAAACTGACATTTACGGATTTGTGTGAAGACGAACAATTATTCGCACTTTCTTGCATGTCCAAAGAGGAAATCAAAACTCTAATGATGCAGCTTGCATGCAGCATGCAGCGACTTGTAAATCTGTTTGATATTCGAAGGAATCAAGATGGACAACTTACTGCCAAAGGTAAAGAACACCTGCTTATCCAACAATGAATCTGATGTGCATAGATAGCAAATATGAAGGGAGAAAAATATGAGTTATAATAAGACGGAAACAAGAGAACTGAATACTCCGGTTCTGAACGAGGAAGAGTTAGAAGTCATTGAGGTGCTCGACCACAGAGCACTGTTCAGCAACGGACGGATTAAACCTGAGCAAATTCCCGAAGGCTTACACGCCTATGACCTCCGCCATAGCGATGACGGCGGTCGCTTCTGCTCCATTGAGCCGAAGGTTGGAGTCAATCACGGCGGCACCGTGCTGATGCGATATGTACTCGATTTCGGTAAGGACGGATATATCCCGCTTGACGATGACACTGCGCCGAATTTTTTGGGCGAAACAATGACGGCATCGGAATTTGTCGTGGAAGAAAACCAGGACGAAGTCATGCGGATGAATGGAATGTGATGTTGAAAGGAATATGATGATATGAATACCGAAAAGCAGATAGAAAATTTCAATAACATCAACGCACCGTTCTATGTGGTTGCACACGACGATGGGCGATTCAGCCTCTGCCTGCCGATTGCTTTGCTAAGCGATGAGTACTACCCGTACTGTCAGACCGCATTTGACAATTATGCCAAGAAAAGCGGCGATGAGGTGTGCGATGAGCGCGGACTCAAAACGCACGGCAACGGATATGAATGGGACGCCGCGTTTCGTGAGGCATTTGCGGATGAACCAAATATCGAAAGAATTATCTTTGACAGCGAGGCGGGCGGCTTTTTCTGCAATTGTGATGATTTGCAGATCTTGATGGACTTCGGAAGCCGATTCAAAAAAATCTGCGAAAACACGGAAGTGTTTACGAAAACGATCGCCGAAGGTATAAAAATGCCGACGAGCGTGAAGCCGAGCAGGAACGAATCGCCAAAACTGTCCGCGGACAGCTTATGCGCCATCCCGAATGTTCTTTTGACATCATGACTCCCGATGGCAGAGTTCAGCTTACGCCGGAGGATATCAAGGCAATGCTCGGCGGAGAGAAACAAGACATCAGAATAGATGGCGTGATATACGCGGCATACGAACTTCTTGATATGGAAGTTGTGGATATGCAAGCGGATCTGTTCGATAACGGTCTAATCCGAATGAAAGCCAATGAATCAGATGAGCAAACCTTCGTGCAGACAATGTGATTAAATAAGAAAAAGAATGGCAAGCCAAAGGAGATAGAAAAGTGAGCTACGACATACATCTCAATGATCCTGTCACCAAGCAGACCATTGAATTGGAAAATCCACATTTTATGCGTGGCGGTACATATGCTATTGACGGAACAAAGGAACTAAGTCTGAACATCACATACAACTATGCCTGTGTATTCTGCCGTCCCGATGTTCTTGGCGAAAAAGGCATCAGAAGCATTTACGGGAAAACCGGAGCTGAGAGCATTCCTGTTTTGCAAAAGGCAATTGATGCCTTGACCGATGAGGTTGATTCTGACTATTGGAAGGCAACCGAAGGGAATGTCAAAAAGTCACTCTATCAATTGCTGTCTATGGCACACATGCGACCGGATGGCGTTTGGGACGGCGACTAAAGGAGTTTGAAAAATGGAAATTGTAATGGATAACGAGCTGAAGCTGGCACAGGTGTGGTGCTCCCACGCCGACCAAAGGGACGAGGCAAAACAGCAAAAACTAAAGGAGTTTATTGCCGATTGCAGGAAAGAGAAAATCTTCGTCTGCGTCTATGAATCAGGCGACGGCAGCCTTTTGGAAAACACCAAAGAGTTGCTTGCCAACAATCTCAATAACCCGACACCACGCACAAGGATTTCAAAATCACACTACGCGAGGGAAAGCGAAAGCGGTATAGAATGATGTGATATGATTGTTCGAAAAACCTTTTTGCATAAAAGCCTAAAATGTGTTATAATAGGTCTTGACAACGAAGAAAAAACAAGTATAATAATATGATTTGGTTTTGAACTGAATGGGCGGCTTGGGAAATATGAGGAGGATTTAACTATGTACAACTTCGAATATGTTTCCAAGAAAGAAGCTGCCCCGGCAAAAAATGAGTTGATCGAGATAATTAATGAGGTTCAGGACATACTGCGAAACAAAGATGTCTCTTTTCAATTTCAATTCATTGGGAGTAGCAGTCGCAATATGATTACCTGCGACCGTAACAGCAATATCGGATATGATTTTGATGTAAACCTTGATGTTTTCTATGATGACGATAGATATGACCCCGGGGAAATCAAGCATATCATGATGGGCGCCTTTAACTCAGTGGTTTCTCGGTATGGATATGGATACTGCGAAGATTCAACCCGTGTATTTACGATCAAAAAAATTGATCATTGGCGTTCAAAGATACTACAAAGTTGTGACTTCGCAATTGTAAATAACTATACCGACAAAGCCGGTTCAGTACTCCAACAGTACATACGATTTAACAAGGAACAGCGATCATATGTTTGGGCTGATCAGACCAAGGGATACTATACTAAACCCAAAGAAGATTGGTTGAAAAAACACGGGTATTGGGATGAAGTCCTTGATCGTTATCTATACAAAAAGAATACTAACGAGGGCTTGGTCAAAAAATCACGCGCCTTGTATGCCGAAGCGATAAATGAGATTTATATGAAGCACAGAGCGTAATCGCAAGAAGCAGGAAGAATCAATTGATATTTGAATTACCTGATATCTTTTTCGGTTCGCACAAAAAAAGAAAAGGTATCACAACCACTGCAGGTGAGACAGTACGGATTTATAAAAAAGGCCGAAAAAGCCTTACCACAAGCGGCTTTTTCAAAAAATCCGGTGATATCTTTTTCGGTGCTACGAGCCAACAAAAAGAATCGCAAAACCATTGTTTTTAGTGGTTTTGTGGTTCTTTTTTTGTTTTTTGCAGAATATGCAAAAGCACTTCAGCGTTTTTGACACCAACGGTTGACACCAACCGTTTTCCTGACACCAAATGACACCAGTTTTGCTGGCAAGTCATACTGAAAAAATAAGCTGCTCATTTGATGTTATTTTTCAATTCTGGCGTGGATGGCTTTTGCTTTGACTCCAACGCGTTGGTGTCAAAATCAGCTTGCCTGAGCTTGTTCCTCGTTTGCGTTGGTGTCAGCGGTTGAATCGTGAATTTGCGGCATAGCTGTATTGGTGTCACCACTCAGTTCCAGTCCTTGGATATCCTCTGCAGCGATGCTGATAGCAGGCTCTTGATTATGCTGGGCATCCTCTATGGTGCTAATGATCGGGTCTTGAGTCTGCGGTACATCTGCGGAAGTATCATCGGAACTGCCGCTTATACTGCTGCAGCTCATATAGTTGCCTCGCATTTTCTCCATGCTGATCTTCTTATGATCCGGAAGAACATGTCCATAGAGATTAAGCGTAGTTGATGCCTGCGCATGGCCCAGTAATGCAGACAAGACCTTAATGTCCATGCCTGACTCCAACGCCCGTGTTGCAAATGTATGACGCAGCGCATGGAAGTTCGCAGATTCGATTCCGGCATCGGCGACTATGCGCTTAAAAAGCGTTTGGTAGACTTTTGGGTCGTTGTGATGACCCAGTGGCGTGGCAAAAATATAGCCCTGATCCTGATACTCTGATCCCAGTGCATCCTTTAGAGCGTTCTGCTTTTCTTTGTATGCCATCAAGTCGTTCCACAACTCATCGAACAATGGTATCTTCCGCATGGACAACTCAGATTTAGGCGAGCGCACAACGATTTCCGTTGATGGAGTTCCTTTTTCTTTTTTAACGAGATGCCCTTTTTCATCAACCTTCTGCAACCTGCCAAGTGTCCGCCTGACGTAGATGTAGTGTTCTTTTTCATTTACATCTTTCCAGCGCAAGGCAAGCAGTTCACCCAAACGAACTCCGGTACTGACTGCAAAGGTTATCCCATAGGCATGAAGTTCATCAAAACGGCTTACAGCTTCCTGTAATACCACCTGCTCTTCCACGGTTAGAACGCGCATTTCTTTGGACTTGACCTTTGGCAATTTGACATTCAAAGTCGGATTTCTAAGAATCTTGTGGTCAGCAACTGCTTGGTCTAATGCCGAATGAAGCATATTGTAAATATTCCGCAACGTCTTCGGAGCTAACCCCTTCTTCTCTTCTGTACCGGCTTTTTCCTTAAAGAACTTCTGGAGATCCCTGGTGCTCAAAGATGTCAGCTTTATTTGCCCTATCTCCGGGACAAGGTGTATCCGTACATATCCTTCATAGGAGATGTATGTTGACCGCTTCACCGTTGGCAGGGCATATAACTCTAACCATTCTCGCAGCCATTTTTCCACGCTGTATTTATTGGGTTCTACGTAGGCACCTTTTGCAATCTCGTTCAGTATCTCGTTGAGTTTCTGCCTCACCTCCTCGAAAGAATCGCCATAGACCGCTTTTCGTTTGCTTTCCACTGTATAGCGTCCCATGTAGCGGCCATCTTTGCGTTTTGTAATGGATCCTTCTCCATTTGCTTTCTTTTTGCCCATACTTTTATTGATCCTCCTTACTTGTCGTACAGGCATACAAATCGTACCATGTGGGATATAAACCTTTAGGTTTTTCCACACATAATATCTATACGACTTTCCGAAGGAAAACTCAACAGGAATCAAAGCAAATAACAAAAGCGCCTTTTATGTATTGTTGCGTTCTTTACCAAAGTTGGCGTCCATCCACTCCAAAAAGTGTTTTTTGCTGATGATGATTCTTCTGCCAACTCGGATTTTAGGAAAATCATACCTGTTTACGACCTCATAAGTCTTATTTTTAGAAATGCCCAAAATCTTTGACAATTCGCGCGGGCCAAATATCATGGGGATTTCTTCTATATCTTTGTAGTGATCCATATCACATCTCCTTATCGCTTTTTGTGCCACCTGCCGGCCCATTTCCTGCGCTCTCTTCGACCGCGTATTAGCAGGCTGCCGCTGTGCGGCACTTATGCGGTGGGTGCGCTCCCCTATGTTCTCGCACACTATCCGCCGCTCCTGTATAACCTCCGGTGGGGCTGTTCAGTTTTCAAGGTGCATGTAATAGAACCAGCCATCTTCTGACTGGCTTAGCCTTACACTAAATAAAAAGAAATCAGGCACCGTAAATTTAACATGCGAAGGAATATTTTTTCAAATTCTCTATATGAGCGATATTGTTTCTTGACTACCACAATATATTGTGGTACTATCACCATGTAATTGTTTTTTGTGCAACGCCTATACAGGCATTTCAGAGTGTTTCTGAACCGCACACGTTGTTAAGCTTGTATTTTAGTCAACAACGCCACTATGCCGCAGAGCAGTGGGCTGTTGACTTTTTTGTTTTTGAGGGGACATTTTCCCCTGCAGCGAGAATGACACCGGCCATGCCATCGGCAGGCGCAAGTATCCGAGAGGATCAGGATGTCATTCTCGCTTTTTTTATTTACCCAAATGCCGTAAGGCTTTGGAATATATTTGAAAGGTGGCATCCACATGAGCAGAAGGAATTATCCCGGCAAACGCTTGTATCGGTATCGAGAAGGAGACCGACGCAGGCAGAAACTCAGGAAAACGGAGCGGAAGGCGGCAAAATACCGCCGCAGCTATTCCCGCGTTGTACCCCATCAGACGGGGCAGCGGAGGGTATAGCCATGGCAGTCGCAAGCGAGTCTTATGCGCCGTCAGTCCTGGTCAGCACGGAGGGTCTTCCTGAGAAAGACTGGCTGGAATACCGGCGCAGGGGGATCGGCGGCAGCGATGCAGCCACCATATTAGGAATCTCACCGTTTACTACGGCACGGGATCTCTACTATGACAAGCTGAAGATCGTGCCATTTGACGACTCGGAGAGCAACTGGGTAGCCAAGAAGATGGGGCATCTGCTGGAGGATCTGGTAGCAGAGATATTCCATGTGAAAACGGGGTATCGCATCTACCAGATCAAGAAGATGTTTTATCATCCGGTGCATACGTTTATGCTGGCGGATATTGACTACTTTGTAGAGCTTCCCGGAGGGCGAACCGCGATCCTCGAAATAAAAACCACCAACTATAATGCAAAGGATCACTGGTGGTCCGAGGATGGGCAGGAGATCGTTCCACTCAACTATGAGGCTCAGGGGCGGCACTATATGGCCGTGATGAACATTGATGAGGTCTTCTACTGCTGCTTGTACGGCAACAATGAAGATGAAGTCATCATCCGGCATATCGACCGTGACCGGGACTATGAGGCGGAGCTGATCGCGCTGGAGCAGGATTTCTGGGAGAACCACATCCTCACCGGCATGCCCCCACCCTATACGGAGGACGGCGATCTGATCCTCAACAGCGTCAGGCGTCATTTCGGGCCGGCTGACCCATCGGCGCCGGAGCTGATACTGGAGGGGAATATGGCACTGCTGATCCCCCGGTATTTGGAGCTTCAGACCCAGCGAAACGCGGAGAAACGAAACTATGAGCACATTGAAGCGGAAATGCGGCGGCTGCAAGGCCGTATCGTCGCAGAAATGGGACGAAGCTGCACGGCTGTCTGCCAGGGGCGTGAAGCGGCTTACAGTATCAGCTATAAGCCTGTGCGTAAATCCGGCATCAGTAAGGACAACCTGCAGCGTTTGCAGGCGCAGCACCCGGACATCTACGAGCAGTACGTCACTGTTTCGGAAAGCCGGCGCTTCTATGTGAAAAAACGACGAGAGGAGGCTGCATGAGTTGGCTTATACAGGCATCTATGAACGGACGATCTTCTATAACCCCGTCAACAAGTACAGCGTGATCAGCGTAAAGACCTCAGACCGTTCTATCCCAGAAAAAGCCCGCAGCGCGTACCGGCATCGGGACAATATGATTCATTTTGCCGCCGTGGGCTATGAGCTGCCGCGCACCGATCAGGTCAGCATGATACTGGACGGCGAGTGGAAAGAGGGTAAAAACGGCTTTCAGCTGCATGTGACGAAATGTGAGGAGGTCGTACCTCAGACCCGCGAAGGGATCAAGGGGTATCTTTCCTCGCGGCTTATCAAGGGCATTGGCGGCAAAACCGCCGAGCTGATCGTAGACCGGTTTGGCGCAGATACACTGCATGTGCTGGAGAATGAACCGGAGAGGCTTCTGGAGATACGGGGCGTCAGCAAGGCAAAGCTGGAGGAGATCATTGCCTCCTATAACGAGAGCCGAACCCTTCGTGATCTGATGCTGCTGTTGGCCCCCTTTCAGATCACCCCCACCACCGCCACGAAGATTTATGACCATTTCGGCGCACACAGCATGGATATTCTGCGGGATAACCCCTTCGAACTCTGTCAGATATCCGGATTTGGCTTCAAGCGCGTGGACGCGATCATGCGAAAGAACAATTGGCCGCTGAACTCACCCATGCGTATCCGCGGCGCGGTATTTGCGGCGCTGGAGGGTGCAAAGGGTGATGGCGGCCATCTGTATCTTGAGGCGGAACAGCTTCACAAAGAGGCTATGTCGCTTCTGAACAGCATGATCCCCGTTCCTCAGATGCGGGTAAAGGCAGATGATCTGGAGGCTGTGATCGACGACATGCTGCTGCAAGGCAAGATCATTAACAGCAACGGCAACTATTATCTGGTCAAGACCTTCGCGCAGGAGGACGAAACCGCCCGCAGCATCGCAAGGCTGCTCTGCCGCCCGGTAGAACGGGTGGATGTGCAGGACTTGCTGACAAGGGTACGGCGTCAGTTGGGGGTCGAGCTCTCTCTGCGGCAGACGGAGGCTGTTCACATGGTATTCCGCAGCGATCTGTCCATCATTACCGGCTCACCCGGTACCGGCAAGACCACCGTCCTGAAAGCGATCATTGAGGTGTTCAAGCTGCTGAAGCCATCGGAGAATATCCTGCTGGCAGCCCCCACCGGCCGGGCAAGCCGCCGCATGGCGGAGAGTACCGGCGTAAACAATGCCAGCACGCTGCACAGCCTGCTGGGACTGTTTGGTGAGGATGGCGGCTTCCGGAAAGAGGAAGAAGATATGCTGGACGCAGGCCTTATCATCGTGGATGAATCGTCTATGATGGATATGTGGCTGGCACGGCAGTTCTTCTCCCGCATTGGGCCGAACACGAAGGTTCTGCTGGTGGGCGATGCAGACCAGCTGCAAAGCGTTGGAGCCGGTGATGTGTTCCGTGAGTTGATCGACTGCGGGCTGATCCCTGTGACGGTGCTCAATGAGATATTCCGTCAGAAGAAGGACAGCCTTATCGCCTATAACGCGCAGAAGATCAACAACAATGACACCGGCTTTTTCTACGGCAATGATTTTACTGTCTGCAAATGCGCCAACCAGGAGGAAGCCGCCGAACATCTGCGGAATCTCTATCTGGCACAGGTGAAGCAATACGGTGTAGACCGCGTGCAGATCCTATCGCCCTTCCGCTCCACCGGCGCGGCCTCCGTTGACCAACTCAACGAGGCGATCCGAGAGCTGGTGAACCCGCAGACGGAGGAAGCCGACCTGAAGGTGGGCAGCCTCTATTTTCGGGTAGGTGATAAGGTGATGCAGAACAAGAACAGTATTAAGGCGTCCAATGGCGATATTGGCTTTATCCGCAGCTTCCGCCATGATGAGCGGGACGGTATGCGCATATCGATCCAGTTTTCGCCCACGAGGGTCGTGGAGTACTCCATGGAGGAAATGGGCCATGTGGAGCTTGCCTATGCTACCACCGTCCATAAGGCGCAGGGCAGTGAGTTTGATGTGGTACTATTCCCTTTGCTGAGGAGCCATGCCCGGATGCTGACGCGGAGCCTTGTCTACACGGCTATCACCCGCGCTAAGTCAAAGGTCATTCTGGTGGGTCAGATCGGCATGCTCTACATGGCGGTTCACAAAGACGATACCGGAAAACGCAACACGCAGTTAGGACACAGGATCTCACTCTATACCAATACGTTCAAAGTGCAACAGCGCAGTGCTTGAGTATCACTGTGAATATTTTGTAAAAATGAGGCAAGCGCGTTAAATCTACGCCCTGTCTCATGTTTTTATTTAGAAAGGAGCTTTTGAAATGAATACACCCGAATCCACTTTGTTCAATGCTGTCCCCGTCGTGTCTGAGCTGAACCGTGTCGCAGGCTTCGATCCGTTGCGCTTCCTGAAAAAGACTGCCAACGGACACGAGCTTGACCTGCGATATAAAAAGCTCTGGTTCCGGCTGAAATATCCTGCCGGACGCACGCGGCTGACGCCGCTGCGCATCACGGATCAGTTGGCGATCATCGAGGCAAAGGTATTCTTCGACAAGGATGATACCGACCCCGCCAGCAGCTACATTGCCACTATGACACAGGAAAACGCGCCTGCCGGTCTGTATATTCAGGCTGCGGAGCATGATGCTCTGGACATGGCACTGACCAACGCCGGCTTCGGCGTCCAGTTCGCACCGATGCCCAAGGTGGATACGCCTTACGCAGAACCGATCACGCCTGTTATGCGGAGCGAGCCTGCCCCTGCACCTCAAGCGGCAGCGGAACAGGTCAGAACGGAACCTGCTGCGATACAGGTTGATATGGAGCCTGTGGTGGTACAGCAGGCGGAGCCGGAAGCGGTTCACCATGAAGATACCGTCCCCTATGTGCCGCAAGCGGAAATCTCTGTGGAACAGCCTGCGGAGGCCGTTGCAGAGCCTGTGGTAGAAACGGAACTGCCCTTCGTATATGACGAGCCAAGTGCCGCCAGTTATACCAAGGACATGGATGTGGATACCATCTGCACTCTGATGACCGAAGCGGAGGCCGAGGAGATCATCGTGCCCATCGGCACATGCAGCGGACAGACGCTCAAGCAAGTCGCCGAGCGGCGGCCAGCCAGCCTCAAGTGGTATGTGAAGGGCTATTCCGGGGATGACAATATCCTGCGGGCCGGCGCCAAGCTGATGCTGGACAAGCTCCAGCGTCTGGCAAATGCCAGCTGACAGACGAATCGTTCAAGATGATGGTAAGGAGGTGGCGCGGTGGCGCAGCCACAGGAGTTCCCGTTCAATATCATGGATGTGGCTGAGCTGCTGCATCTGCATATCCGGCGAAGACAGGCGGACAGCGTATATGCCGACTGCCCGATCTGCGGTGATAAGCGGGGGAAGATGAACATCAACTTTGCTAAAAACCTCTGGCGCTGCAACTACTGCAACGAAGGCGGCGGTATGCTGTCCCTCTACGGAAAGGTATACGGGATCAGCAATTCCGAAGCCTACCGTGAGATCTGCGACACGCTGCAAAACGGCCTTACGGCGCCGGAGTACACCGCAAAGGTGCTGCCGGAACAGGCGGCGATCGAGCAATCCGTCCTTGCCTCACCGCAGGAGATCCACCAGACATTTTCCATGCTGCTGGAGCTGTTGACGCTTACGCCTCAACACCGCAAGCATCTCCGGGAGGTGCGCGGGCTGACCGACGAACAGATAGAACGGCTGGGGTACAAAAGTACCCCGCCCTTCTACCTGTGCCGGTCACTGGCGCAAAAGCTGCGCAGCCGAGGCTGTAAGGTGGAGGGCGTTCCCGGCTTCTATGTAGGTAAGGATGACAAATGGACGGTCAACTTCAATTCCGTCACGGCAGGGATCATCATCCCCGCCAAAGGTATTGATGGGATGATACGCGGCGCACAGATCCGGTTGGATACGCCTATCCGAGAGCAGGAGAGCGACCCTGACAAGAGCGGGACAAAGTACCTGTGGCTATCCTCCGCTTCCAAGAAACGCGGAGTATCCTCCGGCAGTCCTGTCCATTTCGTGGGCGATCCCTTTGCGCGGGTTGTCTATGTGACGGAAGGGCTGTTGAAAGCGGACGTGGCCCACTTTCTGATGGATCGCTCCTTTGCGGCTACGGCAGGTGCCAACAACGTCAACAAGCTGGATATGCTGTTTGCGCTGCTGGCCGCCAATGGCACAGAGGTCATCATTGAAGCCGAGGATATGGACAAGTATCACAACGCCGCTGTCAGCAAGGGCGCGGCGAAAATCTATCTCATGGCACGCAGCCATGGGTTGGAGTGCCGCCGCCTGACGTGGGATCCGAATTATAAAGGCATTGATGACTGGCAGCTTGCCATGCGGCAGAAAAAAGAGCAAAGAGATGTTTCTCAAATGAATTTCAGAACGCGGTTTGTCTGCGGGCTCTGTTCCTTTGACGCCATCAGTGAGGAGATCGCCGCATGGCACGAGAGGAACACCGGCAGCAGTACGCTCCACGATCACCTGGGTCTGAGTGAGCAGGAGTACGCCAGCTTTTTGCGGGATGGTGACGCGGCACTGGAGCAGTATCTTTTATCCCTGCGAGCGCAGCAGTATTTCCGTATCTACCAGCCGGATGTATCTGAGGGCAAGGCCGCGGATTTCGCCTTTGGCGGGATCAGGGCTTTGCAGAAGGCCGGCTATGAACAGCCGCCCGCCTCGGAGTACGCGCTGGTCTATGAAGGAACTCTGGTGTGTGAAGTGCAGCAGGACGACGCCATCCGCCTGAAACTGGTGGCGGCGCGATACAGCGGCGAGCTGCCTGCGGACTATCATGGACGCAGCGTTTCACCCTCCACGGTGATCGAATTCTTTGACGAAAACGGGCGCAGATACTTTTACTGTGATGGAAATGATAAATTCCTGCCGGTAAAGTTCTCGCCAAAGCTGGCAAAAGATAAGCGGGAACGGCACTGAGCTGTTCCACCACAAACGAACGGCATCGGGCAGGTGTTTCTATCACCCGCCCAATGCCGTTTTACTTTGAAATGGAGGAGCCTTATGGGAGTATATTCAGAAATGGCCGCAGACTTGCGGGATAATGTACAGGATCGAAGCCCGGCGATACAGGATGCCGCAGAGTTGGCGTCCAGACGGGCAGACGAGCGGCAGCAGGCTGAGGAGGAGCAGGCGAAGGCTCTGCTCTCCCAGATGCAGCAAAACGCAGATGATTCCCCTTCACCTTCCAATCCGAAAGCAGATAAAAAGGCGGAAGAGGATCGTAAGCGGCAGGAGCATGAGCAGGCTGAGGCAAAGCGGAAAGCCGAGTGGGAGGCCAGGCAGCGAGCCAAGGAGGAAGCTGAACAGGCCGCATGGGAAAACGCGGTGGCGATGAGCGATGACGAAGTGATGGCCGCCTCTATGAAGCGTGTGGGCGACGATTCCGAGCGACTGACACGCCGCAACATGAAGCAGTGCGTCACCGAGTATATCCAGACGCTTTGCCTTGAGGATGTGTCTTTTGCCCGGAATGTCATGCACCCCCGTAAGAACATGGTCAACTGCTTCCGCTATATCAACCGCAAGGCGCTTGAGTTTGCCAAGCAGGAGATGGAGGACAATGATGTTAGGCCCTCGGCTGAAGGCTACGGCACCGACGTGCCGGACGGGCTTTGCTACCAGTGGGCGGAGGATTACTTCAAAGATATGAACGCAAAGGAGGATCGTGGTCAAGAAGAAAAGTTTGTTCCTAAACCGTATTACGGCGGCAGGAGCAGCACGACGAAAAAGGCGGAGAAGAAAAAAGCGGAGAAGCCCGCCTCCAAAGCGGAGGAAAAACCAGCCGGCACGCCAACGGAAGCTGCACCCTTGGACGAACAGATCTCTTTCGATAGTCTGGGGGTGAGCGCATGATGAGGAAGATAGACAAACGCGCCTGCCGCAAGCTTGCCATGCCGGAGCTGGAATTCAATCTAAATGAAGGTGTACTTCACGTGGAGAGCTGCCCCTATATTATCCGCACAGCGGTGCACAATATTTCCGGGCAGCGTATCCTGGTGCTCTATGTCTATCAGAGGGAGAGCATTCTGGCGGGCAGCATCAAACCCCGTTGGGTCATGTTCCACAGCCGGGATGATTTCGCCACACTTTCCCTTAGAGAAAACGCCAGTGCGACATGGCAATGCTCACCATTTGATTATTTGGATCGGGTATGCCGTTTTGACACCAAATGCGCTTTCTATCGGCAGCAGGACGAGGCTCGCGCAGCCCATTTTTGCAAATGCGAGCACAGTGCCATTTCGGCGTTAATTTGTCTGCAATGGTCGATTTCTCGTCGCAAGGCTCTGGAGCGTAAGTGGAAAAAGCAGCGTGCGATCATAGAACGGATGAAATATGTGCCAGTGCTGCCCCGCGACCTGAAAGGTTTTATCCACCGCGAAGTCATGCCGCAGTATATCTTCTATGATTACCAACGGAAAGCGCCGGGGCATGCATATTGCACCGCTTGCCGGCACGAGGTCCGTATTGCGGCAGCTAAGCACAACACCTCCGGTCTCTGCCCTCGCTGCAAAAAGAAGATCACATTCAAGTGCAGAGGAAGGCGTGGACGTATTTTTGACCGGGCAACCGCTCAGGTGCTGCAAAAAGCAAGAGACGGCAGCCTGCTGCTGCGGATCATAAAGGTGTACCGCGCATTTAATGGCTCGGATCTCCCAAGCTATTATGAGGCGTGGGAAAACGCACGGCAGTTTATCACGCTATCATTGTGCGGACAGTGCAGTATAGACCCCTACTATCATGCTTCTACGGGAAGGAGCGATCTGACCCCGTGGTGTAAAGGATATCGCCCGGTATTCAACTACTGGCACGAAAGCTTTACAGCAGATCTGTGCGGCATCTTGTACCATCGGAATCTGACAGATACGCTGAAGGATACCCCGTGGGTGCATTCACAGCTGGAAGCTTTTGCCGGGGCTATCTCGCCGTTGGAAGTGGCCTCGTTCCTGAGCACATATATAAAACAGCCCAAGCTGGAACAGATCATCAAGATGAAGCTCTATCGCCTGGCCGACAGCGCCGTATATGGTAATGGTTGCGGATCTTCTCTGCGCAGCGCAATTGATTTCAGCGGAAAGAATATGCGTGCCATGCTGGGTATCGACAGGCCCTATTTCTCCTTCCTGCGGGAAGTAAACCCCTCCGGCAGCGAATTGTGCGTGATCCGGGAGCTGCTCCGATTCAAGCCCCGGCCAACACCGGAGCAGATCAAATGGGTCCTTGTCCATGAAGTCACAGACATCAAAGCGCTGAAGGAGTTGTTGGGCTGCATAACCCTGCATAAGTTGCAGCGCTATGTCGATGGACAACTTGCCTCCGCCGATACAAAGAACTGGCCGTACCGCCACATGACGGCGCTGCTTACCGACTATCGGGATTATCTCGATATGTGCCGACAGATGCAGTACGATATCAGGAATACCTTTGTCCTATATCCACGCGATCTGAAAGAAGCACACGACAGAGTTGCGAAAGAGCTGAAGGATAAGCATACGGCGGAACAGGCAAAAGCCATTGCCGACAGCTTCGGCAAATGGCAGGAGCGATATGCGTATCATGACAAGGAGCTTATGGTCATTCCCCCGCATTCCGCGAAGGATATCGTGGATGAGGGGGCGGCGCTCCATCACTGCGTCGGTCATTATGTGGAACGGGTTGCGCAGAACCAATGCGTGATCCTGTTTGTGCGAAGGGTATCTGAGCCGGGCAAACCGCTTTGTACCGTAGAGGTAAGAGACGGGCAGGTCATACAGTCCCGCTGCTTCGGCAACGAGGAACCTTCCGCCCAGATCAGAGGATTTATCGAACAATGGAAAAAGCGTGTGCTATGCGCTGCCGATCAAGCTGCCGCATAGTCCGGCAGTGGTTTTGTATGGGGCAGAGCGAAATGCGTCCTGCCCCTTCCTAAAACTTTGGAAAGGTGTGAATGAGATGAAAGAGCTCTCTGCGCTAAAAAGCGAATTTTATGAAGTCATGTATAAATACGAAAAGAGTTTTTCGGAAAAAGGTGTCATGGCAAACCTGATGGCATGGCAGACAGCAAAGGTAAGCCTTCTGCAACTGCTGCGGCAGCATCCCGACTGGAATGAAACGGAACAGGCCATTATCTTCGACTGCAATCAGGCCCTCTCTATTCAGCCGGACACGGTAGATGAAACGGCTTTCACGCTGCTGGACATTGCTTCCGAGATACTCAGCGGTGAGCATCTGGAGGATTTTCGCGCAGCGCTGCACGCTGCCGTGTCGGGCTACAGCCGTACCGTGTCGGAAGAGAATCTGGATATCCTGCGCCAGCGCGGCGGAATACGTTGCACCAGCGATCAAAAGGCCAGCCGCATCATCGGAAAGCTCTGCAAGAAGTACGGTGTCGATAGGCATGATCGGTACAACGCTGTTTTCGCGCAGTTGGCCGACGCTCTGAATCCGCTGATCATGCAGGAGACTGGCGTACTCTCTGTGCATCCCTGCGACTTTCTGGAAATGTCCAGCAAATCCAATACATGGATGTCCTGCCACCGGCTTAACGGCGGAGGATATCAGGCGGGGTGCCTTTCCTACATGAGCGATAGCGTCAGCATGGTGTTCTATGCGGTAGATGCCGATGTGCATGGTGAGTACCGTAAGGCCATACGCAGATACCGGCAGATGTTCTTCTACCAGGATGGTACACTGTATCAGTCCCGGCTCTATCCTGCCGATACGGGAAACGCCCTGGAAGTGTCCAAGCTGTTCCGGCATCTGGTGCAGAAAGCCATTTCGCGCTGTCTGATGGAGCCGAACCTCTGGTATCTGAAGACAAAGCGTTCGGACTTAGATGCCCACTACTCGACTCGCCGGGGTAGCTTGCATTATCCGGATTATGATTTTCATGGAAACCTCTCTATCCTGCAAGGGCATACGCAGGACACCGTTCTGCCTATCGGAGCTGCGGCCCTGTGTGTCTGCTGCGGCAATGAGCTATGGAGCAATGGTGACATAAAGTGTTCTTGCAAAGAGGTGGTCGTCTGCCGGAAATGCGGACAGACAGTAGCGCGCGGTCAAGGAATATATCTTGAAGATGGTTTTTACTGCAAGACCTGCCTGCATATTTGCGAAGCCTGTGGCCGGCCCACTTTAGGCACTATGTACCCCGCTTATGACCGGCGCGGTTCCTTGCTGCAGATTTGCCATGACTGCTACCAGCATCTGACTGCCAGTTGTTCGTCATGCAGTATGGCGGCAGCCTGCCGCACAATGGGCTTTACGATTTGCAAAAAAGCCACCATACCGGTGGCAGCTTGAGGAGGAACATGATGAACACTTATGAGCCTGCGGGAATGAATATGGCCTGCTTTGAAAGCATCCTGAAAATGACGCAGGGTGAGCTAAAGGAGTACCTTGTGCAACAGCTGCGCAAGTACGGCTATGAGCCTGTCTGTAAAAACGGATTCCTCTATGCAGAAGGTACTGTCCCTGTGCTGCTGGTTGCCCACCTGGATACGGTTCATACCCATCAGCCGGATATCATCTGCCGCTCTGAAGATGGCCGCTATCTGATGTCTCCTTATGGGATAGGCGGTGATGACCGGGCTGGTGTGTATATGATCTTATTGCTGATGCGTAAGCTCCGTTGCCACATTCTTTTTTGTGAAGAGGAAGAAGTCGGCGGCGTGGGCGCGAGGAAATTTACCCAGAGCAAGCTGCGGCCGGAGGTCAACTATATCGTTGAGCTGGATCGGCGCGGCACGAATGATGCTGTGTTCTACAGCTGTGATAACCCCGACTTTACGGAGTTCGTCTGCAGCTTCGGCTTTGAGGAAAACTATGGATCGTTCAGCGACATCTCTGTGGTCGCGCCGTATTTGGATACTGCGGCTGTCAATATCAGCGCAGGCTATTTCAACGAGCACCGCCTCCATGAGATGATCGACACCTATGCCATGTGCAAAAACGTCCTCAGACTTATGGCTATGCTCCAGCAACAAACCGGCCATTTCCCGTATCAGGAGCGTATACACAGACGAGGCTCCATGTACGGCGCGCAAACCAGTCTCTTTGCCCCGATGATAGACAGGCAGCCCCAGAAGTGCGCGTGTAAGCTGCTGATGCCCCTACCGGAAGAAACACGGCTCTATATGGGACAGCACCAGATCAGCTATGCGCCGGAGTACATGATGGATCGTGCTGGGAACCTCTACATGTATCTGGATTGCCTGAAGGCTGCCGTGGAAACGGAGGGTGTATTCGCCTGCAATGATGAAGGTCAGCCGCCTGTGTTTTCTGCGGTCTGCGAGGGAACGAGATTTCTGCAGGTGTATACTTACGAGGAAGCTGTTGAAAAACTTGAACAAGCGAAAAACGCAAGTTAATGAATTGTTCGGGTCTGTTTGTATGCGCCTGATGTTTAACAAAGATAAGCAAGTATGGTAAATTGAAATCCGGTTCAAATCCGAGTGTCACCTCCAACCAAAACTCCCGAAACACATGTGAAGTGACCCCAAAAAGTTAGACAATATTTCGAAGTAAAAATTGTTCAAGCAGCTGAAAGGGCTTGCTGTCTGTGAATTGCAGGCGGCAAGCCCTTCAGTTTTGCCTTGATCCTGCGGTTGTTGTAGTAATCCAGATATGCAACGAGTTCCAGCTTGAAGTGTTCCATGGAACGGAACTCTTGTAAGTACAACAGTTCACTTTTGAGTAAGCCGAAGAAATTCTCTATCACGGCGTTGTCCAGACAGTTTCCTTTCCGGCTCATGCTCTGTCGGATGCCCTTCTCGCGGAGCATCCTCTGATACTGCTTGTGCTGGTATTGCCAGCCCTGGTCAGAATGGAGAATCAGGTTTGTTCCGGCAGGGATCTTCGCAAACGCCTCGTCCAGCATGGTGATTACCATACTGAGTACAGGACGATCCGATATGGTGTAACTGACCAGATCGCTGCTGCACAGATCGAGAATCGGGGACAGATAGAGATTTTCTCCAAACAAGCTAAACTCCGTCACATCCGTGACCCATTTCTGATTCGGCTTTTCGGCGCGGAAGTCCCGGTTTAGCAGATTTGGTGCGATTTTGCCCACTTCTCCCTTATAAGAGCGATACTTCTTCATTCTGACACGGCAAACTAAGCCCAACTCTTTCATAAGCCGCTGGACAGTCTTGTGGTTCACAGAGAATTTACGCTTGCGAAGTTCTGCCGTAATCCGGCGATAGCCGTACCGGCCCCTGTTTTCGTGGTAAATCGTTGTGATTTCTTCCTTAACAGATGCATATTTGTCTTCTTTCTGCATCTGCTTCAAATGATAGTAGAAAGTGGCACGGGGCAGTTGAGCGATTGAGAGAAGAATATCCAGAGAATGTCTTTGCCTCAGCTTTTGAACTACCTGCGTTTTCTGCGCTGACGTCGCTCGTCTTCCAAAACCAAGGCTTGCAAGTTTTTTAGGTAATCGTTCTCCGCACGCAGTCGCTGTACTTCGGCCAGCAGATCTTCTTCCACCTCTTTTGGCAGCTTCTTTGACCGACCAGTGCTACTGCGGCCCCGTCGCTCAACCGACAAGCCTTCCGGCCCTTCTTCCAGATAAATGCGTTCCCAACGCTTTATAATTTTATGGTCGTTAATTCCGAATTCCTGCATCGCTGCACAGATACTCAGATGTTCTTTTTCCATGGTTTCTACAACCATTCTCTTAAACTCCGGCGTATATCGTTTGTTTGGTACTCCTTTTGGCATAGCAAAACACCCCACTTGTTAGATAGTATATCATACTGTCTAACAAATGGGGTGCAGTTCAGGTTGACCCGCTCCTGTGCTTTTATTCTTTTGGAATCAAACTCCGTGCTATTTTCCTTTCAGTGCCAAACTCTCAGGGCAACTAAATCTCCCGGTTCATAACACCCAAATCAATAGTCATAATTGACTACCGCCCCATTCGCAGCATCAACATAGGCGATTCTACCATCGGTAGAAATTAATTCATACGCCAGCTTATAGGTCGACGAATTTTCCTCAATCGGAGCATATACCAAGCTTGAGCGAAGCAAATTGAAATCGTTATGCTCTGCACTTGACAGAGACGCCAGAGCCGCTGTCTCCGAAATCAACTCTCTTCTACTGATAACGCGAGCATATTCTGCAGTATTTCCTCCGGTGGCTTCCTTCCAATAGTTCTCAACCGCATAAATACCGTTTGCGTCAACGCCTACTACGATAGATGCATCTGAAATTCGTATCCCATTGTATGTGTTAAAGTAATGATAGACACGCTCTACGACGGTTTCACTTCCATCAACCGCACCACCTGTCTCAATGTCTACCGCGTCTCTGTATACAGGTGTCTGAACACAGACCAAATCGCTAAATCGATCGGAGCCCAATGCTTGCTTGACAAGAGCATCTGCGGTCGCAGTATCCACCACTAGGTCTGCCGTGGCAGAAATTGACTCTCTGTTTTCGAACGCTACGCCAATTCCAGCGCGTGTTACGGGTTCGGATACTGTAATATACAGTGGTACAGCATCGTTTTTTGCCGCTTTAGAATAGCTCACAACTTCCGACCCTGTCAGTCCACTTCTAAATCTATACACAGCCGCATTACTCGATGGCGTCGAGTATGTGTTTCCTGGGAATCCCGGAATACGGTAGTACTCATTGCTGTTATGTGTATAGACAAGAACCGCCCAAGGATAGATAGTATTTGCAAATGTATTTCCATACTGCCAAGAATACTTCACGCTGTTTCCGGCATTAGCATATGTAAAGAAATTCTCTGCTATGGTAACATCTGTTGAGTGACCCGGGCCACGTTCATGGTACCCCGCAATAGCTCTGACGGAAGATGCCCTCATCGCCCGTGCATAATAATGCATGATACTGCTGTCCAACTGAAAACATGCAGCTAACATCAGTACCCTCAGTTTATCTGTTGAAGTCCATTCAGAATCTGCACGCCATGTGCTACTATTGACTCCTAGGGTTTCCGCGACATTGAACTGAGAATACGTCCCGCTTGCAGAGCTGGGATCACTGGGGACGGTGTTTAGAGTTGCAATTCCGCCAGTCCTTCCGCCATGTCCAGAATAATATGCAAAGTCATAGAGTTTCGAATACAAGAAATTTGTTGCGTTTGCCCTGATTTGATCCATAGAAGACGAGTTTCTGTCGTTGTACGTCCAGCCCGTCTCCACTATGCTGGTCGTAGTATAGCTACCCGAGTCGAGCAAACCATTCTCCGCGGCTCTGCAATCATTCTCTTCGTTTGTATTTCCCTGCATTATACGGGCAGTATATGTTGTTGATCTACTGCCATTACCACGCATGTCCGCAGCGTTATGAGTTGTAAGCAATTATGAAAAGACCTCCTTCCAAAATATTGAAATTTC
>ERZ827186.402-NODE-402-length-54195-cov-5.238992_pt1 | contig 54195 bp, 46 predicted proteins | sample MGYA00519918_ERZ827186 | MGnify/ENA primary metagenome ERZ827186 (study PRJEB31778, sample SAMEA3449275) | human gut metagenome | biome: human gut; feature: human-associated habitat; material: faeces | place: United Kingdom | collected 2010/2012 ...
CGAGCAGTCGTTATCAGTATTGCTATACAGAGCAGTATGTATCAGATGCAGGTACTCTGTACGGAGTTTCATTTGGACTTCGTATTCAGGTATTATATGGCTTCACAGCATCAGGTGAGGTGAAGATTAGTGCTGATGTTCTGTATCCTGATATGACAGAGCGTTTTCTTCCGGCAGTATTGAATCTTGCATCAGGCACAGCAACTGTAAAGATTTTTAATGATGATTATGATGATACACTTGATAATTATCTTGTATCTGCATCCATTAACAGAGGTGAAAGTCTTCCGGACGAAGTTTACGTAATTAACAATGGAAAGACACTCCAGTTTGTAATGGGAGATAACTGTGCAGTGGGAAGTCTGGATGTTTTGATCGGTTATAACGCGACTTCAAAGTATTCTATGGCTGCACAGGTAACAACTGAAAGCCTGTATCAATCTGAGTCATTAGATAATGGAATTGCATTGACAGCACAGCTGCATGGAAGTTATCTCGAAATGGCAAGAAGTAGTGTACCATCTGATTTGGCAGTTGGAGATAAGTTTGTATATGCAAATACCAAATTGACAATCACAGGTGTCAACAATGCAGCGGATGGCAGTGGAACCGTTCATGTTGGAGCAACAACCGTACCAACGCATGATGCACAGGAGTTTTGTCTGTATAGTCCATATGATGAGGCGGCATTGAATACGTTAAATTCATGGTTCAAATACAGCCTGAGTGATGCAAATTCTGCAAGTCCAGGATATCTTGTACAGATGACAACTGAAAATATTCAGCGCCGTGCAGCCAGCAATGGTACATCCGTTAATCTTGGCGGGCAGAAAATATTTGGATACCTTTCAGAAGCACTCGGAACTTCAACAAGTGCATCTGGAAAAACATTGAACTTGGAAGGCACGCAGGTACTTCTTGCTTGTATGCACGCATGGCATCTGGAAGCAAATACACCTGCCGAAGTTGTAAATTCAGTTAATTCGTTTACAGAGCGTACAGGAGAGCAGGAAACCTTTGCGCATGATATTGGATTCGGAAACTATCTTCCTAATATTGCCCTTCAGTGTACGGATGTTCACGATGGTGGTGACGGATACACATATGCAACTTTCAAAGTAGTAACTTCTATGCTTGGAGTTCGAGGCGTAAACAATCCGAATAACTATCAGTGTGCATTTGCAACATTGAATATTCGATATGAGAAACAACAGGAAGGTTATTTGAGAATCCATAAATCTTCCACAAACCCGGAAATAACAAACGGAAATAGTTGCTATAGTTTTGATGACATCAATTATGGTGTTTTCACAGACGCAGGATGCGTCAATAACATTGCTGTCCTCAATTTGGATGCTAATGGTTATTCTGAACCATTAAAACTGAAAGCAGGAACTTATTATGTGAGAGAAGCAGATGCGACTCCGGGATCAGGCTATCAGACAAACAGTACTGTTTATACGGTAAATGTAACAGCAGGAACAACATCCGATGCTCCTGTCATGTGTGAGACAACAGATGTTCCATTAAGCGACCCGTTGGGTATTGTTATCAACAAGATCAATAGCGACGGAACTACAGCAGCTGACTTGTCTGGTGCTGAATATACGGTTACTTATTATCCAAAGCAGTATACTAGTGTAGCAGAAATTGCAGCAGACACAGATCCAGAGGTAAAGCCAACTGTATGGGTAATCCAAACTATTAAAAGTGCAAGTGGATATTTTGCATCATTAGATGATACGCATATTGTTCCAAATAGTAATAGTGCAGGTGCAGTTTTTGGAAAATATTTTAGTGGCAGATATATTATTCCTCTTGGAACTATAACTGTTGAGGAAACAAAAGCACCGGCAGGCTTTACAAAAGATGGAGCTGTCGTAAGCAATGCAAAAACTGGTGCAACGATTTCAGGAACTAATAACGTATATTTATTTCAGTTTGTTGACGAGAACTCGGAAGTATATTTAAAGAGCGGCAATGCTCTTTCAACTTCTCTGGATGATGAGACTGCCGTAACCTTAACATACGCAGAGCGCCAGATTAACGGCTCACCGAAGATGGAAAAGCATGACTTCGAATTAGACAAGAAGGCAGCCATGGGCGGAACCAGCTTTGAGGGAATCTCTTTTGAGATTTACTGTCTGGATGATTCCGTTGTCATCGGAAACGACACTTATACAAAAGGGCAAACAATTACTACGGTGACTTCTGATGCAGAAGGAAACATTGATGTAGGTATGCAGTTTCCTGTCGGTCACTATGCAGTGCGCGAAAAGGCAGCAAACAATTACTACACAATGACAACCGGTCAAATCCATTACTTTAATGTAGTTGAGTATCAGGGAGAAGCATTTATCCAGTATGAGCCTGATACAAATGCAGTTACCTTTATGGACCGTGTTGTACGCGGTGATCTGTCATTCGTAAAGAAAAATTCTGACACGGATGAAGCTCTTGCTTATATACCGTTCAGGATCACAAATAATACAACAGGCGAGACGCATTACATCTTAACTGATGCGAATGGAAACTTCAATTCTGCAGCTGGAAAGACAACAAATACCAATGCCAATGATGCAGTTCTTTCCCAGTATGGTGATAAGGATGTTATTCCACAGAGCGTTGTGGATTCACTGGCAAAGGATGCCGGACTTTGGTTTGGTATGGGAAGTGAAGGAACCATGACAAGTGCAAATGATTCTTATGGTGCATTTGTATATGGCACTTATACCATCACCGAGTTAAAGACCGAAGCAACCAGAAGCATGAAGATGTACACTAACACCTTCACAATCGACACTGATGGAAAGGTTCTTGATCTTGGAACTGTTGACAACATTCCGATGAGCATTCGCACGACGCTGGTAGACGTAAATGAGGAGCATTTCACGGAAGTAGCTTCTTCTATTACGTTAACCGATCATGTTGCTTACAAGAATCTGGATACTGATAAGACCTATACTTTAACTGGAACTTTGTATATTAAGGACGTGGAAGCACTGACCGAGCTTATGACTCAGACAGTTGACTTTACTCCGGCTGAGAAGAATGGAACACAGGATGTTGTATTTACCTTTGATGCTTCTGATCTGGCAGGAAAGTCAGTAGTTGCTTTTGAAGAGCTTTCCGTAAATGGCGAGTTTTGTGCAGAGCATAAGGATAAGGATGATGAAAATCAGACCGTTACATTCCCTAGTATCCAGACAACTGCACGAGATTCAAAGACCGAGAATCATGTAGCAAATGCAACTGACTCTGTAAGTATTATTGATACTGTAACCTATTCTGGCTTGAAGGTTGGAGAAACCTATACAATCACCGGAACTTTGATGGATGCTGACACTGGCAAAGCTGTTCTGGACGATGATGGCAACGAGATTACCGCATCAAAAGAATTTACTGCTCCAGAAAGAGACGGCAGTGTTGATATTACATTTAATTTTGCAGGTGTATCTTTAGCAGGTAAGAAGATTGTTGCTTTTGAGGAAGTATACTACAAAGGCAGAAGATATGCTGCTCATGCAGATCTTTCCGATGAAGGACAGACTGTCTATGTGCCAAAGATCCGCACAAAAGCACTGGATGCCAATACCGGATTGAATCAGGTAAAAGCAGACAGCAATGCAACTGTTGTTGATACTGTAACTTATGAAAACTTACTGCCGGGTAAGAAGTATACCATGAAGGGTGTGCTGATGACTTCAGCAGGAAACGCTCTGATGGTAAACGGAAGAACCATCACTGCAAGTACCGAGTTTACTCCAACAACACCAAATGGATCAGTTGATGTTACCTTTAATTTTGACGCATCTGAAATTGGTGGAAGAAAACTCGTATTCTATGAGTATCTGGAATTAGATGGTGATACAGTTGCATCTCATACCGATATTTCAGATACTGATCAGACGATCTATGTTCCGAGTATCAAGACAACCATTATCGACTCTGAAAATGGTAGCCATAATGCAGCAGCAGATGAGGAGATTACACTTATTGATACAGTTCGTTATAATGGACTGGAAGTTGGTCGTAAGTATTCTGTAACGGGAACCCTTGTTGATAAGGCAACCGGCAAAGAAATCCTAGATGATGCAGGAAATAAGATCACTGCATCGAATGAATTTACTGCTGAGAAGCCAAATGGAACGATTGAGATTACATTCAAGTTCTCAGGTGTTTCTCTGGCAGGAAAGACCACTGTAGCATTTGAGCATATGTACACAGATGGCAAGGAAGTAGCTGTCCATGCTGATCTGAAAGATGAGAAGCAGACTGAATATTTTCCATCTGTACATACCACAGCAACAAGTAATGATACCGAGGATCATGTCGTTGGTGCAAATGAGAAAGTGACCATCACCGATAACGTAGCACTAAAGGCATTGAAGCTTGGTACTGAGTATACACTGAGCGGAATTTTGATGGATGCAACGACTGGAAAGCCGATTGTGATTGATGGAAATACCATTATTGCAAGAAGAACTTTCACAGCTGATGCACATGAAATGAACGTTCCACTGACCTATGAGCTGAATGCTTCACAGCTTGCAGGAACCACTACAGTTGTTTTTGAAGATCTGTATTCCGACGGAGCATTGCTTGCAAGTCATTCTGACTTGAAAGATGCTGAACAAACCGTATACATTCCAGAGATTCACACGACTGCAAAGGATCAGACAACAGGTATCAATCATACCGAAGCTACAAAGGATGCGACAATCGTTGATACCGTATTTTATACTCATCTGCTTCCGGGTAAGGAGTATACAGTTACTGGAGAACTTAGAAATAAGGCAACTGGAAAGCCAATCGTAATTGGCGGTAAGAGAATTACGGCATCTACTACTTTCGTACCAGAAAAATCAGAGGGAAGCGTAGATGTGATCTTTACTTTTGATGCTTCTATCGTCGCACCAAAGAAAGTTGTAGCATTTGAGACACTTACCTACAAGGGCATTGAAGTAGCAGCACATGCAGACATCGAGGATAAAGATCAGACTATTTATGTGCCAAAGATCCACACAAGTGCCATTGCAGAAGATACCGAAGATCATGTAACCGAAGCAACAAAGGACGTTACGATTGTTGATACCGTAACTTATGAGCAGCTTGAGGTTGGACGTGAGTATACTGTTAAGGGTGTGCTTATGGATAAAGCAACCGGAAAGGCAGTTTTGGTTGATGGCAAGGAAGTAACATCTGAAACTACATTTACTGCTGAGGAACAGAATGGAAATGTTGATGTAATCTTTACTTTTGATGCATCTGCACTCGAAGGAACTACCACAGTCGTTTTTGAAACTTTGTATACAGAAGGAAAAGAGGTTGCTGTCCATGCAGATCTTCGTGATGCTGGTCAGACCGTATATCTTCCAAAGATCCGTACTCATGCACAGGATGGTATCAATGAGATAGATCATACTGAGGCACTTGAGAAAGCAACTATTATTGATACAGTTACTTATACTAACTTACTGCCGGGTAAGGAATATACTGTCACTGGAACATTGATGGACAAGGAAACTGGTGAGGCTGTTCTGATTGATGGAAAGCCAATCACTGCAAGTACCACATTCACTGCTGAGACTGCTGAGGGCAGCGTTGACATTGTATTTGAGTTTGACGCAAGTGCAATTGCAGGAACTACCGTAGTCGCATTTGAGTCCATGGAGTATAAGGGTATCGAGGTAGCTGTTCATGCGGACATCGAGGACGAGAATCAGACCGTCTATATCCCGGATGTTCATACTACAGCAACCGCAACTGATACTGAGGATCATGTAACTGGTGCAAACGAAGAGGTGACAATCACTGATGAAGTTGCACTGACAGGCTTAAAGGTTGATAACGAATATACCATTAAGGGCGTTCTGATGGATCAGACAACAGGAAAGGAACTTCTTGTGGATGAGAAGCAGATCGTATCCGAGGAAACCTTCACAGCAGATCAGGCAGACATGACCATCACATTAACCTACAAGCTGGATGCATCTAAGCTTGCAGGAATTACAACCGTTGTTTTTGAAACTCTGTACACAGAAGGTAAGGAAGTTGGCAGACATCATGAGATCGACGATGAGGGTCAGACTGTATATATTCCAGAGATCCACACTACAGCAGCCGATCAGAAGACTGGTATTAACCATACCGAGTCTGAAGAACAGGCAACCATCGTTGATACCGTACTGTACAGCCATCTGTTACCGGGTAAGGAGTACACCGTCAAGGGTACACTGATGAACAAGGAGACAGGTGAGGCAATCCTGATCAATGGCGAGGAAGTAACCGCTGAGACAACCTTCACTGCTGAGAAGTCTGAAGGCAGTGTTGACGTAATCTTTACATTTGATGCATCTGCAATCGCACCGACTACTGTTGTTGCATTTGAATCTATGGAGTACAAGAAAATCGAAGTCGCTGTTCATGCAGATATTGAAGATGAAGATCAGACAGTATATATTCCAGAGATCGGTACAACCGCACTGGGACAGGATACAAAAGATCACATTGAGAAGGCTAAGGAAGATGCAGTTATCGTTGATACAGTGGAATACAAGGGCTTAGAGGTTGGTCGCGAGTACACTATGACTGGAACACTTGTAGATAAGGAGACTGGCGAGGCAATCACCGATGCCGAAGGTAACGAAATCACCACATCTGAAATCTTTGTCGCAGAAGAGAAGGATGGAAGCATTGACATTACCTTCAAGTTTGATGCATCTGCATTGGCTGGAAAGTCGTTAGTTGCATTCGAAACTCTGTACACAGAAGGCAAGGAAGTTGCTATTCATGCTGATCTGGAGGATGAGGGACAGACCATTCGTATTCCAGAGATCCATACAACAGCAACTGATAAGGTAACTGGTGATCATGACGGTGTTGTTGCAAAGGAAACTACCGTACTGGATGAAGTATTCTACAAGAACTTGATTCCTGGCAAGGAGTACACTGTAAAGGGAACTCTGATGGTCAAGGAAACAGGTGAAGCACTTGTTGTAAATGGCGAAACTGTTACGGCAGAAAAGACCTTTACAGCAGAAGAACCAGATGGAAGCATTATCTTAGAGTTTACATTTGACTCATCTGCACTTGCAGGAAAGAAGATCGTTGCTTTTGAGGACATCACCTATGAGGGAATCTCCATCGGAAGTCATGAAGATCTTACTGATGAGGATCAGACGATCTCTTATCCGGAGATTCACACAACAGCAGTAAATGGTACCGACGGTTCAAAGACCATGGTACTGGGAACAAATGTAACCTTAGTGGATACCGTAACGTACAAGGGTCTGACGGCAGGAAAGACCTACGTATTAAAGGGAACCATCATGGATAAAGCAAGTGGACAGTCAATCGGAGTAACAGCTGAGACTACATTCACTGCAGAAGCAGCAGATGGAAGTACAACAGTTACATTTACCTTCGATACGAGTGTATTGCAGGGAAAGACACTTGTTGTATTCGAGACACTGTATGATACCAATGGAAATCAGATTGTCGCTCATAGTGATCTGAATGATGAAGACCAGACGGTAACAGTTCCAGTTCAGCCAGAAAATCCACCAGTTATAACAGGTGATGATTCAACTCCGATGCCGTATGTGGCAGGACTTGCAGCAGCACTTTTGGCAATTGTTGCAATTATAGCTGCATTGGTTGCTAAGAGAAGAAAGCAGGCATAATTGCCAAACGGATTCCCCTTTTGGGGAATCCGTCTAAGAAACACACGAAACGTAACACACGAGACACAACACAAAATTATTACAATTCCAAAGCAGTCCCGATGAAGAGTCGGGACTGTAATAAAAAGAAACAAAACAACACGGAACGGAGGGGAAAATGCTTCTAACTGGAATTTTATTTACGCTTGTTGGCATTTTGCTTCGAGCGTATGCCGGAGTTTTTGAGATTCACGATACGACATGGAAAGCGATGAAGGCTTCAATTATTCATAAGATAGCAGCACTTGTAGGAAATTTGAGCCTTGTTATTGGCATTTTGTGCCTGATTGTTTCACTTGCAGGAACAGGATGGTAAATAAGATGAGGAAAACGGGGAAAAAAGGAAAAGTTACGCAGGCAGTTTTGCTTATACTATTGTTTATGGCAGTTGCCATAGCTGGTTATTCTGGATTTCGTTTGTGGAAATATTATCATGAGTATCTGGAAGATCAGGAGTTATACGAAGATTTACGAGATGAAATTTTGCAGACTCCTGAGCTTGAAACGGATACAGAGAGCGTGTTCGAATTGGACACAAGAAAAAAGCACCATAAAACATCTGAGTCAGAAATACCATTTGATGTTGATTGGGATGTATTAAAAGACATCAATGAGGATATTATCGGATGGGTCTACTTTACGGGGTTGCCACAGATTTCTTACCCGGTTTTGCAGGCAAAAGATAATGAATATTATGTGCATCGCACATATGATTTATCTTCAAGTGATTCAAAAGCTGGATCAATTTTCATGGACTACCGAATGGCTGGCGATTTCTCTTCTCCGTACTCCGTAATTTATGGTCATAATGTCCGTGACGGATCTATGTTGTCTGATCTTGCTCAATTAAAGGATCAAGATTTGTATGATAAAGAACCATATTTCTGGATCTTGACACCAGATGGAAATTATCGCTATCAGATATTCTCTATCTTTCAATGTCATCGTTCAGCTGACGTTTTCCAAAGATTCTTTACTGATTGGGGGCATGATTTTACCGAATGGCAGGAAGAGTTAAAGGCAAGAAACAGTATGCAGGGAGACGCTGAATTGGAGGAAAAAGGTCATGTGATAGCATTTTCTACCTGTGTGCCAAATAGTTTTGATAGAACGATTGTTTGCGGAAAATACTTGGATGGAGATTTGATTCCAGATCCACATGCTGAGGAGAAAGCTGATGTTAAAGATTCGATTGATGGGAACGAAGAATGAGATTGAATGGTTTGAAAAAATCATGCAAGAACATCCAGATATAGAGATCTTGAAAAAGTCAGAGTTGTATCAAAATAGAGAAGCTGATAAATGTTACAGATCCTATGCAGAAGTCAAAGAAAAATAAGGAAAGACAAAGGAGGCATCAAGGAATGAGCAAGAAAATATCAGTTGATCTTACCGACGAGAATGCAGGAGCCTTGTACCAAAATAAGGAAGTACACAGACTAGGTTATGGTCCAACAATCAATATGTTAATTCGGATTTTTTTTAGATCGCCTGATATTCGTGACGATCTGATTGAAATATGCAAGTCAAAAATACAAAGCGGTAATCTTGTTTATCTTGATATGCTACAGTTTCTGACATATGACACACAGCTTACACTTGATGCTGTTTTAGACGGAGTGAGAATTATGAAAAAAATAAATCGAAGGATCTTTCAACCGAATCAGCTTACAGATATTATGCTTAATGAAGCTTGCGACAAAAATAAAGCCAATTTAAGTGATTTTATTAACGATGTTATTGAAGAATATTATAGACCTCTCAATTCACAGTTAAAATACGAAACAGAACTTTTATTTATGAAGCTGAAAATGTCGCAACAGGATAACGGTTTGGAAGAACTGTGTTCTGAAAACGGGACGCAGTTGCAGGCATCGAAACAGGAGACTATATCTCTAAAAGAATTAAAGTCAACTCTTGCGCGATGTGTAGAGATCCTCAAGGATTATCCGATCAGAAATGTTACACCTTTACGCCAGATTTTCACCCATTTTACAAACAGGAGCGGACTTGTATTAAGGTACGATTACATCAACATTGTTAACAGTTGGCAGGATGAAATGTTACATCACCTTAATGATGTGATCAAAACTGTTGATCCAGATTATCCTCTTGGCACTCGCGAATTTGGTGAAAGAAGTAAATATATATTCGCCCATTGGTCAGAACTGTATCAATACTCTGAGATCTATATCGCTTTAGCTACTATTATTGAATGCGAAAAGGTCTACTATCCATTGGATGCTTTTACAACGATCAGCTTAATAAAGCAACTCGATAGAGCAATCATGGAATCATCAAACATCGCCCCTGTTAAAGAACCTTTTGCAATCAATATCTCAAATAGGGACAGATATTATGGAATCCGCTATGAGATAACTATGTATTATACCCATATCGGCTATAGTATATTATCCGGTGATGGTCACTGTGAAAACATACCATCGTGGTTTCAAGCATTCTTGTTGAAAGTGGTAAATGTCAGTACTATGCCTGATCCAATAACAGAGGATGATATTGACGCGATTGCAAAGCTCGAAACAGAAGGTCGACGCTTACTTAAACAGTTGGCAGCAGCAAATAATTAACTAGGAGGAAAAATCATGACAGTCAGCATTGGTACATTATTGATAGGTGGTATTTGCTTGTTTCTTGCAGGGACATTTGTTGGAGTCGGATTGACTTCGGCTGTATCAGCTGGAAAGAAAACACAATCGGCTGATACGCTTTGATAACAGCCGTTTATTTCGTGTCCGAATCGGACACGGGAAGGGAGTTAGAAATCTTTGAGAAAGAAAAGAAGAGAACTTATATTGTTTTGCAGTTTGCTGTTGGCATCGACACCAGCATATGCAGAGAACGCAACAGAAGCCGTGTCCATTTCGGACACGGCTTCTGACATAGGATGGACAGTAGATGCAATTGAAGAGGTTCAAAGCGTGTCCGAATCGGACACACTGAAAACTCTTGCATCAAATGAAGAAACATCCTCTCCAGAAATTTGGCAGGAAACGTATACCTATCTTGCCGATACACAGGATTCACATGCTTTTCCAGATCGGGTTGAAAAGAATGGGGTGCAGTATCAGTTAAAAGATACCCAGTATCAAATCACAGAGCTGACGAAGGAATATAGAAAAAGTAGCACCAATCTATGGGCATATGCAGAATATAATCCAGAGCAGGAAATTGAAGTAGATGGACTGCATTATACACTTGTGGATACCTCCAAAGAAGAGTGGACAGAAAGTGGGCGAAGTAAGACAGTCTCAGTTGATCGTACCTATTTGGAGGGGCAGGAAATTCCAGAAGCCATTGATATTGAATCGACCGATGATATAACAGGAGAAACAATATATGGTAATATTCCGCGAACAGATCTACAAGATGATGGAGCAGGTTGGTGGGAAGGCGGTCTGGAACAATGGGTAAAGTACAGATGGAACGATGAAACAAGCCAATGGGTATTTGAAGTCGGTGATGAAACCTTTCCGGCAGCATCTGATGATAGTCCGTGGTTTGACGGGTGTGAAAGTAAAATTTTGCAATCATTGAATCTGGATGGAACATTCAATCAGATTACTGGAATCGCATGGGATAGTGACGGCTGGCAGGATGAGAATGGCGGTTGGTGGAAAACCGTGAAAGCAACCGGAAATCGAATGATTAAGCGCTCTCGTGCATGGTTTTCTGGAGAAGTGGCAGAAGCGGATCTACCAATGGTGCGCTATACCAGTCGTTATGTGTCGGACGTAACAGGCTATCTTATTACAGCAAATGTTACTTATGAGGAGATACAGAAGGAAGAACCAATTGTTGAAACGCAAGCACCGACTCAATCAGAACCGACAACTGAGCCTATAACGGAACCGACAACTGCAAGCGTGTCCGATTCGGACACGAAAAACACAATAGCAGGAATGCCGTGGCAGGATCTGGTATTGCTGTTCTTGGAGACAGGAAGCGTTGCGCTCGGACTCATTATGATTGGTCTGCTAGTAAAATATCGTCCAAAGCCGAGAGCATGGCTTACCGTACCGAAAAAAGAAAGCAAAGGAAAAGAAGAAAAGAATGATGACTAATACAATGAATGTAATGTTACCAGCAGCAGGATCGTTAACCGACTTTTTTACGGCAATTTCTATATTAGCAAATGAATACCAGACAGCAGGAAATGGGGTACTAATCTGTATTGCATTGTTGATTTTGGGCAGTAAATTCCTGATCGGTGATGATGAAAGCAAAGCGAGAGGAAGAAAACAGGTTCCGTATATCATTATTGGAACGGCAATCATCATGTCGGCATTTAACATTGCAGCAAGTGCAGGTGCATCGTTAACATTCTGAGTACTGCGAAGGGAGAAAGGGAAGGTATGACAGTGCCTGCATACCTTCTCAGAATAAAATGGACTTTATTAAGATTATATTTACAATAATGGTGAGTGGAATGGCAGTTAGTATTGGCTTTGCTCTTGGAATAGTAGCAGGTGCAACTGTCATTACACGAATTACATTTTCAAAACAAACAGAGCAGAAAGTTCTATACATATTTGGTGTAATAGGTATGGTAATCGGTACTTTATGCAGCCTGTGGTTTGTAGTAAAGCTGTTTTGGAAATGAGCAGGCAAAGGAGGGAGAAAACATGCAGCAGAAGAAGCAGCAAAAACAAGGAAAGAGACAGGAATGGAAAGACCAAATGAAGGAATCAGATCGTATGCTGAAAGGAAATGTACTTCTGGAAAAGCCACAGTGGGTACTTATGCTGACACTTGCAGCAGAGTTTTTGCTGCTTGTTGTACTGCATGTATTGGTTAATACGTTTATTCGATTCTGTAAAGGACATTTAGCTGACTGTTTTTCTTGGAGCTGCCTAACGACTTTTTATCCGGTTTTAGCTCCATTATATCTTTTTGTGGTTATTGTAGCGATTGCAGTAGCAATATTGAATGTATATCGGTTTCGCAATGCTTTTCGTAGTTTGGAGGCAGGACAGAAAGGAACCAGCCGTTTTACGACAATGGAAGAGATCAAAGAGCAGTATCCGGCAGTACCGGAAATTCCTCAAAAAAACGAGGATGGAAGCGTTAAGAGGATACCGGGAAATGGTGGACTTCCGGTTGCAAGTAAAGACGGCTATATGTATTTGGATGAAAGTGCAACCAATGCATTGATTCTTGCGATTACCAGAGCCGGAAAGGGAGAAGTTTTTTCGCTGCGTATGCTGGATAGTTACAGTCGCAGTGAAAAGCAACCGTCACTTATTATACTGGATATGAAGTTTGATCTGAGAAAGATGTGTACGAAATCATTTCAGGATCGTGGATACGAGGTAATGTCAATCAACTTGGAAAATCCAATGCGCGGTGTTGGATACAATCCACTATATCTGATTACACGTTATTATCAGCAGGGACGAGATTCAGATGCAGAACTTTTGTGTAAAGCATTTGCCTATCCGCATTTTGCTAGTGCAGGTGGTAAGTCAGATGATAATTCGGACTTCTTCTTGTCCAATGCAACCAGCGCATTGGTGGCTACGATTATGGCACATACAGTTGATTGTTTAAAAGAAGATAAACGCGAGAATGCGAAATTAGCAGCTTGCTATCTTACAAAAAGGCAGGCTTACGAGCAGCTGACTGAGGAAGAAAAAAAGAAAGCAAATCAAAGTTATGAAGAGCTGCGCAAAGAAAAAACATTTGTCCAGTGTGTTTTAGAGGAAAAAGTAATACCGGATGTGCCGTTTGAGGAGCAGGAAATAAATGCAAGGAAAAACAATATGGCATCCGTGATGAATATGTTTACAAATCTTGCCGGAGAAACAGCAGGTAAAAATAAAACGAAGCTGGATGAATACTTTGATTTGAGAGGCAGATTTGATCGTGCAAGAGCTGTATATAGCAGTATTAACGTATCCGGTGATAAGACAAAAGGTAGCATCTTTTCTCAAATGCTTACAAAGTTGAGTCAATATACGTTTGGTGGTATGGAGCAGCTGACACGAGAAAGCACCTTTTCCCCGGAAGAACTTGGCTTTGGAAAAAAACCAATTGCTCTTTTCCTTCAAGTACCTTTTTATGATCGATCAAAGGATGCAATTGCTATTTCCATGATTGATCAGCTGTATCAGGCTAATGCAAGAGCCTGTGTGCAAAGTCCGTCTGGAAAGTGTGACCGACGAATCATCTTTCACTTAGATGAGGTTGCACAGTTTCCACCAATTGAAAATTTGGATTCTAAACTTTCAATTTGTTTGGGACTGAACATGGTGTTTAATCTGATCATTCAGACCGATGCGCAGCTGACGCTGAAATATGGAGAAGCTGCGAAAATCATCAAAGGAAACTGTGGAAATCAAGTATACTTGCAGACCAGCGAAGAGGAAACGGCAAAACTGTTTTCATCATTGCTTGGGTCAAAGACAATCACAAATGTGAATCGTGTCGGAACAAGATTCGCGTTAAATAAGAGCTACACGGAGACAACTGAGGAGCGTCCACTTTTAAATCCTCGTGAATTGATGGATTTGGAGGAGGGCGAAAATGTGGTTTTAAGAACCATGTATCGCCGTGATCTGAAAGGAAATCAAATCAAGCCGCGTCCAATTTTTAATTCAAGAAAAGAAGATCGAGCTTTTTTGTATCGTTACCAGTATTTGCAGGATTACTTTCCAGATGCAGATACCGTATCGGAAGAGTCGCTGCATCTGCCAACTCTGAAAGCAGTACAGCCAGATGAAATGATGTACAACTATGATATCAGTTTTGAAGCTGCAAAATTTGCACAACTTCCCAAACAGATGGAAGAGATTCAGAATGAAATAAAGCGAATGGAAGACGGAGGAGCATTAGAGGAGGACATAGAAGACTTGGATGAAGTATACCGGCAGATGGAAGAGGAAAAAGAGAAATTGGCAAAGAAACAGTTGTATCAGTGGGATACACCAATGGCGCAATCGGAAGATGAAGAAATGGCAACACATGAAAAACAACTTTTGCAGTTTTGCGAAAAACTGGGAGAATATGATCTTGAAATTTTTAAGTTACTAAATCAAACCTGTACAGCAGGAGAACTTCTGGTACAAGTAACAAACAGTACGAGCATTCCATTTAAGGAAAAGTATAATCTACTGTTACAGTTAAAAGGAAAGCTGGGACTGGCATGAAAGGAGGCTTGGTGAGCGTGTATGGACTACAAGGATATCTTGTATAACTATGCTGAATATTTTGAGCAGAGTGATGTCGCATCTAACGTGATACGTTGGATTGGATGGCAAATCATTAAGCTGTTGCATGGTATCTGTGATATGTGTCAGGGACTGTGGGAGGCTGTCTTTCAAGCACTGGACTTTACAAAGACATTTGCCGATAAACTGGGAGTTTATTATCCGATATGGTCTGCCATTTTTTTGATTACAATTCTGGCAGTTGGAACGGTGTTTCTATATTCAGAACACCGTCCCCCTTTTTTGAAAAACTTAGTTATCACAATGGCAGTAGTAATGCTGCTTCCGAGCGGAGTGCGCTTGAGTGCGCAGTTGCTTCAGATAGAGCAGACTGTTTTCATGGCGAATGGAAACAGTGTTGCAGATACAACCGTAATCACAAATGTTACTGATCTATTGTATCAGAAAAACAATGACTGGAGTTTTGAGTCACCAAATTGTTTCTCAGGTGCGACGATTAAGTACATTGATCCCAACGAGCAGGTAGAGAAGAAAACAGCTAAAGTTTTTAAGTATTACATGGTAGTAGATGAGGCAAGTGGTGAGGTTACTTATAAAAAGATTGGAAAAGGCTTTTTTGGACTTTTGACACCACTTTACTACCGGTATTCCATTCACTTCATGGCGATTATTGGTGAGTTAATTGTTAATTCATTGGTGTTGATTTTTGCGTCATATCGCTTGTTTCGCCTGATTTGGGATATGATCTATGGGGAAATTTTGGCATACATATTGTCAGGTGATGTGGTATCCGGTGAAAAAACGAAACAAGTACTTCAATATCTTTTGAATCTATTTTGGAGCATATCTATTATGATATGGGGCTTTGCGATTTGGAGAGAGTTTGAAATATGGGTAGCAAGCCAGTACACCAATAATTTCATCCGAATCATAATGATTGCATTTGGTGGTGTTGCAATGATTGATGGACCAGATGTTGTTGAGCGTGTCATGGGAATTGATGTCGGCGTGAAGGATGGTATGATGAAAACCATGGGAGCAATGCATTTGATGCAGTCTGGTATTGGAGCTGCGAAAGCAGGAGCAGGAGCCGCAAAAAAAGCTGCTGGGGTTGCAAAAAAAGCAGGCGAAAGCATGTTGAATCCGGGCGGACAGGCACAGCAAAGTCGAATGCAGGAGACAGCAGGAACAAATGGAAGATCACAGCAGGCACAAGAACCGCCGGGAGGTGCTGGAAATCCGGGAGGACAGGGATCAGAAGACAATGCAAGGAGAGAGCCACCGGGAGGAGCACAGACTTCGCAGCAGCAAATGTCCAATCCTAGCGAACAGGTTGAAAACAGACAAGGAGCAGCAAATGGACAGTCCGGCACAGATTTTTCTGCAGGATCTGGTACAGAAAATGGAGAAAAACAGGCAGATCCGTCAGCTGCTAATACAGACGAAAAATTAGCTAATGCAGCAGGAGTATCAACTAATACAGCAGGAGCAGGTGATTCCACACAGAGTATGCCGGAAATGCCAACAAGCCAGTCAGAATCAACTCAGGGAGCTGGAAAAGAATCATCATCTGGTGATCAGTCACAAAATGGCAATGCTCAAAATAGCAATGCTCGAAACGGACACGCAAATGAGGCAGCTGGTAGCAAAACAGGAAATGAACCACCGGGAAAGGCAAGCACTCCATCTGACAAGCAGGCTACAGCAGAAGGAACGCAAAAGACTACAGGTGAAAACAGTAAGTCAGAGTCAGCAGCACAGAAGAAAGCAGAATCAGCAGGAAAAACAGAGCAAAGAGGCAATGAGCCACCGGGAGGCGCTTATAAAGCAGGACAAAGAGGAGAAGCGAATGCAGCAGTCGGAAGGAAAGACGATCAAATGCGACAGGCTGGAGAGAACGATCAGCCGTCCGTTTCCTCGACAAGCGCAGATGGAAGCAATGAGCCATCGGCTATGTCAGAAGGCATAGATGGAGGGAATGAGCCAACGGTTACTTCTGAAGAAACAGGAACAAACGGAGAGCCATCACTTGCATCGGCAGATGCAAATGGGGAGCTATCTGGTACATATTTCGCATCAGAAGAAATTCCTAATTCTGTTGCTGCGGATATGGAAGGTAGTTCAAATGGAAAATCCGGCAGTGGATATACGGATATGCCAGGGAAATCATCTGAGCGTGTCCAAAACGGACACACTCAAAATACAAGAACTGGTAAGAGAAACACACAAGACCACAAGATGTTGAATCCAGAAATGAAGGATGCACCTTTCAATGAAAAATCATTCTCAAATGTTTCAAAAAGAACTGCTGGGCAAAAGGCAAAGACTGCTTCACAAAGCAAAAAAAGCTTAGGCAGTCGTGGACAGAAAAGCTTGAATCAGTCATTGCCATCGGATTCAGAAAAGCGTGTCCGAAACGGACACACTCAAATCAGTGAGCCACCAAAGGAAAATAAACAGAAATAAAGGCGCAAGAACCGCCAGGAGGAAAGCATGGCGTATCATGTAACAAAAGATTTAAAAGCCGAGATTAAGGTTGGTGGAAGTCTCTTTCTAAAAGATTTAATGGGATTGATATTGTTTCCGGCAATTATGTATTTTCTAACTGGAGCGATTGTGGCAGACGGATTGAAGATTGTCTATATCGTTTACAATGTAGTTGTTGTGTTAGCGTTATTGCAGCGTCCGAAAAGCAATCCGGGAAAACAGGTGTGGCAAATCTTTCTCTTGATAATGAAAGAGGATGAACAAACCTACCATATGATTAGCCCATGGACAAAATCTGACAGGGAGGACAGAACATGAAAAAAGCAAAAAAAACGATTGCCGGAATGGAAAGTCTATTCGAGATTCGGCAATATGACATGAAAAATTCATGCTTTAAACTGCAAGGGGGTCGGTGCATGGATCTGGTTCGAGTAATCTGTACAGATTTTCAATCCATTCGAGAAGTGGATCTGGAGTATGAAAATTTGAAGATGGAGCAGTTTTACAGCAGATACCCTTCTGATATTAAATTGGTCTGCGTGAATATGCCGGAGCGCTGCACGGAGCAACTGGCATTTGTTTCTCATAAGCTGGAAAACTGTCAGCATGAGTGGAAACGAAAGGCATTGAGGGCAAGGCGAATGGAACTGGAGTGGTTGGAAAAAAATCGGCAAAGAAAAGAGTATTACTTGTTTCTATATGTCGATTCCCCGGAGCAACTGTCCGATGCGAGAGGTGGAGCGATTGCCCGCTTAGAGGATGCCCGTCTGGTGATGTCAATCACCAGACAGGAAAAAATAGAAGTATTAACAAAAATGATGAATCCAGAACAAACTTTTTTTAACAAGGTCAAATTGGAAGAAAAAGAAACGATGGATCGAGATGGATATGATTCCCGTCTGTTGGCTGCAATTCAGCCAGCAGGCGGGATTCGTTTTCATTCGGCTTACATCAGAACTGGAAGTAATTATGGAGCCATTCTGACAATCTATGATTGGAAAAATGAACTGGATTCGCATTGGCTGTCCCCTCTTGTCAATCAAAATAACTTGATTGTGTCGGCAGACTTTGGAATTGCTGATACACGAGAAGTGAAACGGATGATTGATCGCTCTTTTACGGAACAAAAGATTCGTTTTCAAACGGAACATAAGGACGGAGAACAGATGGACGCAGGACGACGTTATCAAGAACTGAAAGAGTTACGAGATGCCGTGGCAAATCAGGGAGAGACACTTCGCTTTGTAACAATCCGACTATACGTTTCAGCAAAGAAATTGGATGAGCTGGAAGAGCGAGTCACCAAAATTCAGAGCGCGGTAGAGACAGCAGAGTATCATTGCACGGTACTTTTGCATGAGCAAAAGCAGGAATGGCAGGCTTTGTTACTGCCATATAAAAGGCAGCAGAAATTGTCAAATGCACGAGACGGTCAGATTCTTCCCGGCAGTGCAATCAGTGACGGGAATCCATTTAACTTCTCCTACCTTTCTGATCCGTACAGTTGCTATATGGGATCAACTCCTACAATGGGAAGCTTTAATTTCAATTTGTTTACGAAAACGAAAAAGCGATTATCCTACAATGCATTAGTCTATGGTGCTATGGGAAGTGGAAAGTCTACGCTTTTAAAGAAGCTGATTGAGGTGCAGGCTTTGTTTGGCGATTACGTTCGCATATTAGATCCGTCTGGTGAATATCAGCCGCTTGTGGAGGCATTGGGGGGCAAGTATCTATCCTTGGACGGCAGAGACGGTATCCTTAATGAATTTGAAATTCAAAAAACAGATGAGAATGAAGGCACATGTTGGGTACAACATGTTTCCAAATTAACTGCCATTTATCGTCTGCGACGGCAAAATCAATGCGGACAAAATGAGTTGAATACATACAGTAAGCTGCTGCTTGATTTTTACATTAGTTTTGGCATTATTCCAAAGGATGGAAAGATCACACAGCAGACGCCTGTTTGCGGTTTGCCGTCAGAATATTATCCCACCATGTCGGATTTTTTATCTTATCTAAACAGGCGCATTCAGGAATATGAACCATCAGCAGATGCCGAACATGGAGAGTTGGGAAAGAAATTTCTCCTTCAGGCTGATGAGGTACGCAGTACTTATGAAAACTTGGTACGCAATTATGGAAGTTTGTTGGATGGGCATACAAGTATTCAAAACATCAGCCAGATACAAGTTCTGTGCTTCAATGTCTATACCGTATTAAAACTCGAACCGGCAATCTGCTCTGGTATTTTGTACAATGCATTGATGATGTACTGGGATCATTGCGTAAGAGTGGGCGGTCGAATGAAGGCATTATACGAAAATCGGGAGATTGCCGAGCGTGACATTATTCACAGTATGATTATTGTGGATGAGTCACATCACATTTTGAATGCCCAGTTTGTGGATTGCGTACGCCAAATGACAGTTATGGCGCGAGAAATGCGAAAGTATTTTTCGGGTATCGTGTTTGCTACGCAGCTGATCACGGACAATCTCAAAGGTGATAACGCATCAACAGAAGAAAAGGCAGTACAAGATTTATTTGATCTGGCAACCTACCGATTTATAGGTAAGCAAACAGCAACCTGTATTCCAGTGCTGGAGAGTAAATTCCCAGGCATGTATACGGAAACGGAGTTATACCGGATTCCTTCGCTGGATATGGGTTCCTTTATGGTAACAGCAGGAGATCAAAATTTGGAAGTGAAGTTTTTTATCACAGAAACGGAAGATCATCTGTTTGCCGGAGGACGGTAAATGGATCACAAAAAAGCATTGTTGAAGATTCTGAAATGGGCAGGATCTTTTTTTATTTCTACGTTGTTTTCAGCACCAATTATTATTGTGCTTCTGATCGGTGGCATGGTAATGGCTTTGTTTGGAAAATCTTCAAGATCGTCTAGTGATGTAACATTTACAGATAGCGTTTCTGTTACAAATACTGCGGCACTCATTTGCGAGTATTTTTCAGAGGCAGGCTATACGGATATTCAGATTGCAGCTATTCTAGGTAATCTACAATGGGAATCGGGACTAAACCCCAACTCATATACAGAACTGAGGAAAGGAGGAACCGCAATGGGGATTGCCGAGTGGACAACTTACAGTGGAACGAACAGTCTGGAGTTATATGCAGAATCAAAAGGCATGGAATGGAATGATCTGGAACTGCAATGCATGGCAATAGATGCCACGCTGCACAACCAAAATCCTTATTCTGGCTGGTATGATACCGGGATGGGAAAGTACTACGGAGTTACAAAGGTGGATTTCTGGGAAGGCGATTTGTATGACGCAACGATGTCTTTTTTCTGTTGTTTTGAAGATCCAGAGGAATATCCGGCTGGCTGCAATAATCATGGATATGCATCGGCATCGGGTTGTCTGTCAGTGTCGTTTGACTGTGGAAATGGTCATGGACGGTATCCATACGCTCAAAAATATCTTGAGAATATGGAAAACGGCGATTTGAGTGGTGATCGTGATGAAGAGGAACGCGAATCGGATGCAGATGGAGAAGTTACATCGGAGGAACCATCAGGCGGCATGAAGATTCCGTTATATTTGCAGGGAAACTATGCATCAGTAGCATGGGGAGACACCAACCTTGCAAAGTCAGGATGTGGTCCGACCAGTCTGGCGATGGTGATGACATATTTGACAGGTGAGACGGTTACTCCGCCAGATATGATTGCATGGAGTGGTACTGCATATTTGACACCAACGGGCAGCTCATGGAATTTTTTTCCGGCAGCAGCGGCACACTACGGAGTAGGGTATCGCAGGGTAAAAGATCGGGCAAGTGTAGTAGAAGCATTGGAAAATGGCTATCCAATCATTGCCAGAGAGCAGCCGGGCAGTTTCTTTTCACCTGTTGGGCATTTTATTGTTTTGCGCGGTGTAACGGATGATGGGCAGTTTTTGGTTAATGACCCAGCCGGAAAGTATTCTGTAAACCGAGAGTTTACATGGGATGAGATTGAGCGAACAGAAAATTTCTATATGATCTTCGGGGAGTAACCGAAGAGAAAGGAGACATTATGGAGGGCGAACAAAAACGTGTGTTTCTTGTGCTGGCGGATGATGAGATAGCCGGAATCCGACCGCCAAAGGGAATTTATTTTACAAAGTTTTTGTCAGCAGCGCAGGAAATGTGGATTTCAGAAAAGATGATGAAACAAAAGAGAAATCCATATGTTTTGACAGCAAGAAGTATGTTGATTCCTGTTTTCGAATGCCGAATGGAGGAAGGAGTCCCTACCATTCGCCCGAAAAAGGAAAGAACAAAGGAGAATGCCTATGAGCTTTAATAATTCGACACAATGTCGAAGAGAGCAAAGTAGCTGCAAACAGTGTATTTATAATAAGCATTGTATGGAGTATGATCGGCAGTATCCATGCAGTTGGTTTCAGCAGAAGGAGGAAGAAAATAAGTGCGGTTGGAACATGCAGGAAAAAAGAAATCCTATTTAATGGCAGCAGCAGGTATTCTAGTTGGGTATCTGTTTTTCTTCACATCATCATTGTGGTATCCGGGTCAAAACAACGCATCAGAGTATACACCGATTGGACAGTTACAGAAGATCGGTGAGACAGAGAATAGCGTTACGATTGAATATTGGGCATATGCATCAGAACAGCAGGCAATGTATGTGGAATTAGATGTAAATACAGCAGAGAAAGTATCTTTTGAGGCAGTTGATAAAAAAAGGAGAGAAATTCCAGTTACTGTGAAATTATCACAAGCAGGTACCTATGTGCTGGAGCTGGATTCCGTGCAGCCGGATTTTCAAGCCGTATCCTTGCGTGTGACCGTAGAAGGAAAAATCATTCGATTGTATACCAATGAGAAGCAAGTTGACCAGGTTAAAGAATTGAAGTTTTATCAAGATTTAGATGGATATTATCAAGCCAGAATCAATCGAAACATTCAATCGCTGGAGCAGGAAATTGCAGACCAGAAAGAGTTGATTCAAAAGCTAAATGAGGAAATTTCTTCCTGTCAGAAACAGATTGACCAGACAAATGAGCGTTTACCGTATCTGTCCAGACAGCAGCGAACTGATGCAGAAAATTCGATAGAGGATTGGAAAAAGCAGATAGAAAGTTACCAGACTCAGCAAAAGGAAGCAAAGGAACAGATTACAGAGCTGACAGATGAAATTGAAAACCAAAAGAAGTTAATTTCCGGGGAAGGTGGTGTGCCCGAATCGAACACAGAAAATTCGGTAACAGGTGAAATAAAAGAAACAGATTCAAGCGTGTCCGAATTGGACACGGAACAAGTGGAAGGAGAGTCAAAATGAAATGTATCTTTGTTGGAGATTTAGAGGATGATGCAGGATTTGTTGCGGAGGTCTTGCAGGAAAAGGGAATTGAGTTAATTGAAGCCGGAGTTTACGACCAGATTGAAAAGACAATCAATCCAGTCATTGAGGCACAAGCTGAGATTGTTGTTTATGATTTACTCGTATTATCGGATCAGCCGGATGAATTGGTTGATATTATCAATCGAATCCAACAATCCAGAAACGGTGCAAAAATTATTTTCTTGGCAGCTGGAAAAGGAACCAACACACCAGTTATTGATAAGCTGCTAAAGGCAGGATATGTAAATTTCGTATTGGAGTCGACTTATGGTGCGAAGAAAACAAAGTTCGCAAGATGCCTTACGAACTACTATGAGAGCAATGCAGGAAATGTAAACCAAGAACTGAAAGAAGCGGATTTGCCGCATGAACTTCATTTCATTGCATTTGCAGGCACACAGTCTCGGATTGGAACAACCACTCAGGCATTACAGTATGCTGGATATTTGGCAGACTGTGGAGAAAAGGTATGCTATGTGGAAGAAACTTCTGATGGTTTTCCGCATTGCCTGTTGGGACTGTATCAGTATGCAGTAGAGACGGGAGACTGCATTACTTATGCAGGTATCCCAATGTATGAGAGAAAGCCGATGCAGGAACTTCTAAAAATGGACTATGAGTATTTTGTTTTGGATATGGGAAGCATGAAGCAGGAGCAGTTTTTATCAACTCTATTTTTCGATAGCAGAGTAAAAAGAGTAATTGTTGCCGGAGCAAAACCGCAGGAGTGGATACATACCAAAACTGCACGAGCAAATGTATTGTGTAGGGATGCAGCCTACATTATTTCGTTTGCATCCAATGAGGATATAGTGGGGATCAGCAGCAGCTTTGCAAATCCACCACTATTTGCAGCATGGATTCCTGATATGTTTGCAAGAGATCAAGAGGATCTGAAAGCAGGATATGGATATTTGTTTTCAGAAGATAGAAAAAAGAAAAAATCTGTGTCCGAATCGGACACGGGAAAGCATCGTAAGCACAGCAGAAGTTCACGGGCAGGGAGGACATCATGATTACCCAATATTCGCATCAGCAGATCACACTTTCCGATAGGGAAAAAGAGTATGCATGGTTTCACTATGCAGCGCAAATTATCAATGCAGGCTGTATGGATCAGAGTCTGAGCGGATACAGTATAACAGGAACTGGAAGTGATGGAAAAACAGTTTCGGCAGAACTGACAAACGAGGAACTGTTTCAAATTTTTTCCGAAGTGACAACAAAGTATGGAAAAGAACTTATAAAAGCACGAATGCAGGAAGAAAGTCAGATGGAACAATCCATGTTGCAGGAAGATGTGCAGCCAAATCCACTAGAACGAAAAGACTTTCAGATCCAGATCGTGCGACACGAGTTAAAAACGAGAAAAGCAGATGTCAGTATCGCATGGGGTAACAATATAAAGGTAGAAGGGATTAGCATTAACAGCAGAAGCCGTGGAGGAATTCGACTGGTGCAGCCAACACTGTTTGGTACAGATGGACAACGTACCCAACTAATTCATGTTGGAGATGCACTTCAAAATGCAATTCTGGACGCATATAACAAAATGCCGGACGAGCAAGAAATGCTTCGTACCGTATATATTGCAAAGCAGACAGGATTCTTTGTTCGTACCATTCCAGCGCAGGAAGGAAAGGTAATCGGATATGCAGATATTCAGATTGGTCATGAATTGCAAATTGATAAGGTAAGAATCCGAAACAATGAAGGAAAAAAATCAGTTATGTACCCGTCAGAATCAATGGGAAGCGGAGTAAACCGCAAATGGCACAACTTGGCATCTGAATTACCAGATAGTCGCTTGCATGAAAAAATCCTACAAGTGTTTGAAGAAGAACAGGGAAAACATCAGCGTCAGACAGGTCGTTCTCACTCACACCGATCTGAAAAAGAACCAGAAGAGGAGGAAGAATGGGAACGCTGATAGAAAGCGTGTCCGAATCGGACACGGAAAGAAGGCAGTGAGAAATGAAGAATCAGCAGAAAAACAAACGGCAGTTCTTTTGCATATTGGTTGTATCATGGGCGCTGATGTTGATATTTGCAGCGCTATATGTGCAGCAACTTCAAAAGGAGAAGGCTTGGAAGGAAGCAGGAGAATTGACGGACGTATCGGAATTGGAAGCATTGAGGGCAGACTATGCATCAGCAGTTGCCAGATACGATCAAGCGGAGGAAAAAGAAGCAGAACGTAAGAAAGTCAATGATACCGTGCTATCCTTCCTTGATGCGTATTTTCTTTTGCCGGACAGCCGAGAGGCGCTTTTGCCCGGCTGTGAAAATTATGTGGCAGAAGATGCATGGCGGACACTTGAACTTTTGTCGAAAAATAAAAAGTACAACTCAAACGAAAGAGAACTGTTTTACTACAGAGAGGATTGTACCGAGCATGAGGAAGATGATGGCATCTATGAAGCATTTGCTATTTTTACAATTCGAGAAATAGATGGAAATAAGGCAAGTGATCAGAGTTATATGTTGGCGGTTACAGTAGAGGCAGATGAAGAAAGTGCCGAGATTACCGACATTCAAACATTGACTGAAATTTATTTCCATGCAGACTGAAAGTGTGTAAAAACGACTCTATTTTTGTTAAACAAATGTAAAACAAAAATCCAGTTTAAAAAGAAAGATCAAGGATTCGAGTAATTTTATGTTAAACAAATGTAAAACAAATAAAGAAAAAGTGATATCAAGGATTTTGTAGGCTTTGCCTACTATCAGCCGCAGGATGATATCAAAATCCCTTATGCTCTTTTCAGTCTCAGACCAGATATTGGTCGGAGACTGAAAACATGCAGATTTGACCTTGCGGTCAAGAAAAAAAGCCGCGAAAAACTGTGTCCGATTCGGACACATGCGGCGAAAAAAGTCATCAAGGAAGGTGTTTGCAATGAATATTTGCATTCGTGGGATCAACGAAAGCGTTATAAAGTCACTTGATCAAGCAGCTGGAAAACGTGATATTAGTCGAGAAGAGTATCTTAGACAATGCTTGGAACGAATTGCATATGATGATCGCGCACTAGAAAATCGTTATGTGCAACAGTTGCAGAAATTAACGAGTTGTATTCAACAACAGCAAAATCAATTAAATATATTGACTGATTCAATAAAAGAAATTGCAGAATATACGATTCAAAAAGAATCAGAGTTTGAAGGATAAGTGAAATGGAAAAAGAATATAAAAGTAGCATTAAAGGAGTCAGGTTAACACAGGAAGAAAAATCAATTGTCGAGAGTATCCAGAAGGAACAGCAACTTTCTGATTTTTCAAAAGCGGTTTGCTACATATTACATGATTACCTGAGACAGCAGGAAGAAATTCAGAATTTGCAGCAGAAAAACCAAAAACTAGAGGAAGCAAATCAAAAGCAGATGACAAGAATCCGTTTGGCAAGTAATGGAGCAGATATCAGTACGCAGACGGTTATTGAAATTTTAAATACACTGTGCTGGCAGATGCAGATGAAGGATTTTCGTTCAACAGACCAAATGCTGCATCCGGTAGTTGAGGAGGCACAGAAAACGGTGAAAGAAAGAATTGCCAATTACAAACAGAAGAAGGACTTCAAGCAAACGTAAAAGGTGTGTCCGAATCGGACACGGAAGGGAAAATGTATGGCAGAGACACCAGGACTGGTTGCAGTCACGAAATTTGTCCGACCGGGATCAAAGACCTTTGCATCCTATATTAACTATATGGATCGCGATGAAGCAATAAAAGGTGGCAACGTCAGAGCCAGTTATAGTGCATATTCGGAAGAATACATGGGAAATCCAGAAAAATCAACTGGGTTATTTAGTATGGACTATGACCAGTTATCAACTGATACCGCTCAAATTTATAAGGAGCAATTCCAAAAAGCACAAGATGATGGTTCGTTGCTCTGGCAGACAGTTATCAGTTTTGATAATAGGTGGTTGGAAGAATTAGGTATTTATGACTCATCAACACAAGAATTAGATGAAGCTCGTATTCGCGGTATGACACGAATATTTATGAAAACGCTATTGGAAAAAGAAGGATTGCGTCTTGCTTCTTGGACAGCAGCAGTCCACTACAATACTGATAATATTCATGTACATATCGCAATCGTAGATCCGGCAGGTGAGAGGGAGAAGGTAACAGATGGAAAATATGTCGGAGAACCCAAAGGAACATGGAGTATCCGTTCCATTCGGTATGCAAAATCGGCTGCGGTCAATGAACTCCTTGAGCTGGATCAGGAGATGAAGCGGCTAAACGACTTGGTTCGTGAGTGTATTGTAAAGCCACTTCGGGAACATGGGCAGGAAGAAATGCTTTTGCAAAACGATTTGGAACAGTTGCTTGCAAAGTTAGAAAATGAAGTACCAGACTTCCATAAATGGAAATATGGGCTTACCGATATGAAACCATACCGGAGTGAAGTAGATCGGATCACCAGTCAATGGCTACAGCAGGTGCATCCAGAAGAATATAGAGAAATTCAAAAGCTCTGGAATCACTTGCAAAGTCAACAGGAAAGAGCGTATGGAAGCAGCAGTCAGAAAAAATCGTATCAAAACAATCAGGAATCAGACTTGTACAAAAGATGTGGAAATGCGATTTTACAAACTTTAAGAGAGACAGAGCAACAGAAGCGGCAATGGGATAAGAAACAGCAGACTGTCAGTAAGCGTGTCCGAATCGGACACGGTATTTCAAGGCTTTCAATAAGAAAGTTAAGTCGTTATTTTGAAAATAGTTATCAACACTATAAAAACCTTGCCGCATATGAATATGCGCAACGTCAAACTAAGTGGCAACAACAGCAGGAGATTCAAGAGGAAGACGCGCAGATTCAAGAAGCAGTCTGGTTGGAACAGCAGACGTAATAATGAAGGGAAGTGATGGAAGATGGAGGAAGAATGGAAAAGATTGTCTGAAAAGGAATTTCAGATCATGACTTACATGTGGGAAGAAAATCATCCACTTACCATGAATGAAATCCGAGAAAAAATAGGTACACAAGGAAAACCAGCAAATGTGTCTACTACCGGCTCGCAAATACGAGGATTGATTGAGAAAGGTTTCATCAGCCAATCAGGACACCGAGGGCAGATGGCAAGATATATGGCATCGGTGTCAAAAGAAGCGTATTACAAGTGGGAACTTCATGAATTTCGGAAACGATGGAACTTAACAAGTGTCCTTCGGGTTATATAAAACTACAAAGACAGAGAGGAAAAACCAATGGAAGAAACGATAAAGATTCAAAGAACAGAAACAGAAGAAAACAGAAAGCAACGCTATTGTGACTATGAAAGAGCATTGAAGCAGTTGAGGAAAATGAAGCAACAGGAGGAAAAACAACATGCGATTTGAAGAATTTAAAGATATGCTGAAAAGCGGTGATTTGGAACAGATCCGTCCGCATCTTGCATTTGAGATGATGTCAGCAGATTCACCGAAAACAGAACGATACAACGATTGCCCGTATATTGCCATTCAAGATATGTATGCAATACCTATCATATGGGCATCACTTGATGATCATGCCGGAAGCCTTGCAAAAAAGCCATTTACAAGAGAACTCTGTGGTTATTTTGGAATTGGTTGCGGAGAAGCGATTCGATTGGTTCAAGATGAAGTAGCGAAGAAAGCACTGCCAGTTTGCGAATTGCAAAGCTTTATGAATCAAGATTTCGAAAAAGGAATGTCCGGGGCAGCAAGAAATGAAGCATTGTATGTGGCAACGACAAAAGATTTTTTCTATGGTGCCGGGGTAATTTGCACTTATCATTTTTTGCAGGATGCAGAAAAACGTATGGGAGGAAGTTATTATATTCTGCCATCATCTGTTCATGAGTGGATGATTGTAAAAGAAGATAATGTGATTGAACCGAAGCAGTATTTGGAAATGGTCAGAGCGGTTAATCATAATCCTTATGCAGTAAACGAATCAGAGCATTTGACGGATAATGCATATCATTATGATGCAAAAACAAAACAGTTGGAAACAGCTGAGGAATATGAAGCCAGACTTGAAAAGGAGAGAACAGAAAAAAGAAGATCTCACTACAGTCGAAAGAAGGAAAAGCAACAGGAACGTGAAGAACCAGAAGAAGAGGAAGAATTGGAAAGATAAGTAATAGAGGAGCGTGTCCGATTCGGACACGCTCTTTTTAGGAAAGGAGTTGCAGTGAAGAAAATATCAGTGAAAAACGATACTTATAACAAAAGTGTTCGGGAAGAACAAAAAAGACGCTATGCAGATCAAGGCGAGGATATTTCGGAGTTTGAATTAGAAGAAACATCTGATCCAGTAACGGAGGATATGTAATATGGGAAAAGCATATGATCGTGTTATGGAGAGCCGAAAAGAGTTAACTAAACAGCTGATCTCGGAAATGTCTCAGGGAGAGTTATGCTGGATCAAGGGCTGGAACAGTACGGGAAAAAGACCGTACAATCCAATAACAAAAGCGGTCTATAAGGGAGGCAATCGCTTTCGACTGATGTTAGCAGCTCATCTTGAACAGTATACCGATAACAGATGGGTTACATTTGCACAAGCAAAGGAAAAGGGCTGGACAGTCAAAAAAGGGGAAAAAGGAATGCTTTGCGAAAAGTGGATCTTCGAAGAAAAGAAAACGATAGAAGATCCGATTACTGGTGAGAAGGAAACGGTCTATGAAGAATTGGAGCATCCAAAGGTGAATTACTTCGTTTTATTTAATGCAGCACAAGTGGAGGGGATGCCTGCACTGGAGAAACAGCCAGAGCTTCCTAAAGACGAACAGTTGATGTTAGCAGATCGGTTTGTGCGTTCTTCTGCTTGTCCAGTAATTGAGCAGCCGGGGGAAACAGAAGCATACTACAGTCCGGAACGGGATGAAGTTCATCTCCCAATGAGAAACAGTTTTTATTCTTCCACTGAATTTTTGGCGACTGCGATTCATGAGATGAGTCACAGCACCGGGCATTCGTCCCGGTTGAATAGACCACAAAAAAATGCGTTTGGAAGTAAGGAATATGCGAAAGAAGAACTAATTGCGGAGTTATCTTCCGTGTTTGTGCAGGCAGACTTGGGAATTGATATTGGTGCAAAACAACTATCGAATCACGCAGCTTATCTTCAGAACTGGATCGGGGCGCTAGAAGAAAATCCAAATGTGCTATTTCAAGCGAGTTCGGATGCAAGTCGAGCATCCGATTTTTTGATGGAACAGTATCAAAAGAGTTTCATCATGGAGCAAAAGAAGGAAAATGGAATGGTACAAAATGCAGATGAGCAGAAAGAAGAAAAGCCGAAAAAAAGAAAATTTGTCAGCCATTTGACGGAAAATCCGTATTCTCGGAGATTAAAAAAGGAACAGGAAACAGAAATCGAAGAAGAATTAGAACGATAACGCGAGTGTGTCCGATTCGGACACGCTAGAATGATAAAAAAACATGTTTGAACAAAAAAGCCTCTTGACAGCATGTAGATTATAAGCTACAATAAGGACGAAGGGCAGAATAGGTTCAAGCGGAAAGGAACCCTATGAACAGAAAAAAAGTAGAAGAGTATAGCATATTGCTAAAAGACAGTGCTGCTATTCTGCAAGCGGACACCGAGCTATGGAAACAATTTCTGCACTTCGCAACTCAGTTTACACACTATCGTTTCCGCGATCAGCTGCTGATCTATGCACAAAATCAACAGGCAACTGCTTGTGCGACATTTGCCCAGTGGAAGAAGATTGGACGTTATGTCAGGAGTGGAGAACACAGTATTGTGTTGCTTGATGAGACAGGAAATCGTCCGAGATTAAAACATGTATTTGATGTGACATCGACTGGTCCAGCCCAAGAATTTGCTTATAAACCGAAGCCGATATTGCCGGAAGAGAGAGAAGAGCTGGCAAGAAAATTGAATGCATCCTATGCAAAAGAAAATTCGTTGTATGCAGCAGATGCCAAAAGATGGGACAATAATCTGGAGCAAACATTATCTCAGGTTGCAATGTATATGGTGCAGGAATACTACGGTGTATCGTTGGAACAGGCAATGGAACAGTCGGACAAAGATGAATTTCCGGCATACTATGTGGCAACAGCAACGAGTGCAATGTATTTGCTGCTTTCAAAGTATGGATTCGAGAAGGAGGCAAATCAACTTGATTTTTCCTGCATGGGTCAATTGGATGAGCAGGGTTTTGAAGATGTAGGAACAGCTGCATCTGCGATTCTAAGCAGAACAGCACGGATGGTTCGACAGATTCATCCGCAAATTCAAAGAGAATCGCAAAAGCAGACAGAAAGGAGCGAAAGTTATGAAAAAGATGACAATGGAAGATCTGCGCAAGAGAATCACCTATCATCAGGAGGGGGACTTCATGGTACCAGACATCGGACTGCCGGAGGAAGAGGAGGACGAACCGGAACTGAGGAAATACGGAATGATGAGAAAGAAATATCTGGAGGAGAATCAATTTCTGTTGTACGAGCGAATGGCGATGAACGGGACCTTGTTTCCAGAGATGAGGAAAGTGGACGAGGCAGCAGACCGGATCAAGGAGCAGATGTTACCGAAGCTGGCTCAGGAAGCAGGAGCAACGGACGAGTTGAAACGGACGGATCAGTTCGAGTGGGTTCGCAGAATGGAAGCTTGCAACCATCAGGTAGAAGAAGTAATTCTGACGGAGCTGGTGTACAGCTGACATTATCCGATTATTTGGAAATGCGACCGACAGATCGCGAGAGCGTGTCCGAATCGGACACGCCGAAAATAATGGAACAAGAAGAATTCGATGATCTTTCAGAGGTCGCGGATCGAGAAACAGAAGAGGAACAGGAAGCAGGCGGAGAGAGTCCGACTGCTTCTTTTATGCCCAAAAACGAGATACCGGAATCAGAAGTGGTAAGAGTACTTCAGTCCGGTTCCGGTATTGAAAATGGGAAGATTCGAATTGCAGCTCTTTTTCTAAGTGAATCAGATGCCAAAAAACGTGTAGATTTTTTAAAAGAGGAATACGGAACCGGAGGACGTACACACTATTTCGAGGACGGGACGCATGGTTGGGTAGACTGGGATGCAAAAGGAATTTTGATTTCCAAATCTTATTCGTCAGATGCAGCCAGATTACGTTTGCCATGGACACAAGTGGAAAAAAGACTGGGTGAATTGATTCGCTATGACCAATATCTTAAACCAGATGAAAAAGAAGAACTCTCTAAGATTGAGAATAAATATGGGACACTTCCACTTCCAATGGTGAGATTTGAATATCCTTATGAGGACAGAACACCGGAGCCAACAGAAAGTGAAACACAAAATTTTGGCTTAGCGGATGATTTACTTACGGTAAGGGAAACAGAAGATGGATATGTTGTATGGGATAGTATGCAGGAAGGCATACATACGGAACCGGACGGAACTATAGGCGGTCCATATGCTGATAAGGCGCAGGCTCAGTTGCATAAATATGAGTTTGAGAAAAAAATTCTGGAGAGATCAGAACAGGATAAAAGTCATGTGCTTTCAGAACTAGAGGAAACGCAGGCTGCACCAGAAAAAGAAGGTGTGTCCGAATCGGACACGCAAAAAGCAGACGGACAGGAAGAAACAGATACAGGCATATCCGACAGCTTAATCGAGCCGGATCAGTCCATCCAATCAAAGCCTGTTCCAGCACAAAACTTCCATATCACAGATGACCACATTGGAGAAGGTGGAGCAAAACAGAAGTTTCGAGCCAATATGGATGCCATCCATACATTACATCAACTTGAAATTGAGAATCGAAATGCTACTGAGCCGGAACAGGAGATCTTATCAAAATATGTCGGCTGGGGTGGCTTGGCAGATGCGTTTGATGAGAAAAAGGACGCATGGGCAGACGAGTATCACGAGTTAAAAAACACATTGACGGAGGGAGAATATACAGCTGCGAGAGAAAGCACATTAAATGCACACTATACCAGCCCTGTAATCATTAGGGGAATCTATCGTGCATTGGAGCAGATTGGATTCAAAGGCGGAAACATACTGGAACCATCAATGGGTATAGGTAACTTTTTTGGAATGTTGCCAGATTCGGTGCAGAATAGCAGGCTGTATGGTGTGGAGCTGGATTCTGTCAGTGGTCGCATTGCAAAGAAACTATATCCAAAGGCTCAGATTACGGTAGCAGGATTTGAAACAACAAATCAGCATAACTTCTATGATTTGGCGATTGGAAATATTCCATTCGGAAATTATAAGGTGAATGATCGAGCTTATAATCGACTGGGCTTCTCTATTCACAATTATTTCTTCGCAAAAGCACTGGATCAGATACGAACAGGTGGAATTGTCGCATTTGTGACAAGTCATTATACAATGGACTCTAAAAATCCGTCTGCACGACGTTATCTAGCTCAACGTGCAAAGCTGTTAGGCGCAATTCGTCTGCCAGATAATGCCTTTCGAGCCAATGCCGGAGCGGAAGTTGTTTCGGATATTTTATTTTTTCAGAAACGGGATCATATCATTGATGTAGATGAAAATTGGATTCATCTCGGAACAACAAGCAATGGATATGCGATCAACAGCTATTTCACCGAACATCCAGAAATGATGCTTGGAACACTGGAGGAGCAAAGCACACAGTTTGGAAAGAGTTGTACGGTAAAAGCAGATCCCAACCGTGAGCTGTCGGATGCACTCGAAGAGGCAGTTAGCCGAATTGCAGGGCATTACGAACCGATCCAATCAACTCGAAGTGGGAGCGTGTCCGAATCGGACACACAAAAAGTAGAGGAAACTCTTCCGGCAGATCCGTCCGTTAGCAACTATTCTTACACACTAGAAAATGGTGAAATCTACTATCGTGAAAACTCAATTATGCGAAGGATAAATCGTTCTGGTGCTGCGAAGGAGCGAATAAAAGGACTGCTACAAATTAGAACCGCGCTAAAACGTGTCATGCAGCTCCAAATTGAAGATGCATCGGATGAAGAAGTCCATCGTGCGCAAGAACAGCTGGGAAACATATATGATGCCTTTACAAAGAAATATGGTCTGATCAATTCCAGACAAAATGCGCAGGTATTAGATGGAGATTCTTCTTATTTTTTAATGTGTTCTTTGGAAAATATCAACGATAAGGGTGAGTTAGAGTCAAAAGCGGATATTTTCACAAAAAGAACCATTCGCGCACAACAGGAGATCACAACCGCAGAAACACCAGAGGATGCATTGGCAATTTCTATAAGTGAAAAGGGTCATGTAGATCTAACCTATATGGCAGAACTGCTTGGAAGAAAGGGAGAAGAAAGTGAGATTGCAAAGGCTTTAAACGGAATCATCTTTCATGATCCGCAGGCAACAGACGAACAGGCAGCATGGAAAACAGCCGACGAGTATTTATCAGGCAATGTCAGAGATAAGCTTCGTGCAGCAGAATTGGCATATCAAGATGATGAGACTTATGCTGCCAATGTAAAGGCATTGAAACAGGCACAGCCAAAGGACTTGACGGCTTCTGAGATTGATGTGCGTCTTGGTGCAACATGGATTGATAAGAGTTACATTGAACAATTCATGTATGAAACATTCCACACACCACACTACCAGAGAAATCATATTCGGGTTTCCTTTGCAGCGGTGACGGGGGAATGGCAGATCAGCTCAAAAAATACGATATATGGCGGTGATGTGAGTGCCTATACACAGTATGGTACAGAGCGAATGAATGCATATGCCATTTTAGAGCAGACATTAAATTTGAGAAGTGTTACCGTGTATGACCGTGTAACAGATGCAGATGGAACAGTAAGAAGTGTTGTGAATCCGAGGGAAACAATGCTTGCCCAACAAAAGCAATCTGCAATAAAAGAAGCATTTGCGGCATGGATCTGGAAAGATCCGCAAAGGCGAATGGCTCTGGAGAAGGAATATAATGAACGCTTTAACAGCTTACGTCCGGCAGAATTTTCGGGTGAACATATTAACTTTGTGGGAATGAATCCATTGATCGGGCTTCGAACTCATCAAAAAAATGCAATCGCACATATTTTATATGGAGGAAATACACTTTTGGCACACGAGGTTGGAGCAGGGAAAACCTTTACAATGGCAGCAGCTGCGATGGAAAGTAAACGTCTTGGATTGTGCCGAAAGAGTCTGTTTGTGGTTCCGAATCACCTTACGCTTCAGTGGGCAAATGAATTTTTACATTTGTATCCGGCTGCAAATATCTTGATTGCGGGAAAGAAGGATTTTGAAACAGCAAACCGTAAAAAATTCTGCGCCAGAATAGCAACCGGAGATTATGATGCAATCATCATCGGTCACAGTCAGTTTGAGCGAATCCCCGTATCTGCAGAACGTCAGGAACGAGTGCTTCAAAAACAACTTATAGAAATTGAGCAGGCAATTCAACAGGCTGCATATGATCGTGGACAGACATTTACGGTGAAACAGCTAGAAAAAACAAGGAAGTCGCTAAAATTGAGACTGGAAAAGCTGCGAGCTGAAGATCGCAAGGATGATGTTGTAACTTTTGAAGAATTGGGTGTAGATCGTCTTTTTGTTGATGAAGCACATGCATATAAGAACCTTTTCCTATTTACAAAAATGCGCAATGTTGCAGGACTCTCTACGTCGGAGGCTCAGAAATCTTCTGATATGTTCATGAAGTGCCAGTACATGGATGAGCTGACAGGTGGAAAAGGAATCGTATTTGCGACAGGAACACCAGTGTCAAACAGCATGACGGAGCTGTATACGATGATGCGGTATCTACAGTATGGAGAATTGCAGGAAAGAGGCTTGACACAATTTGATGCGTGGGCATCCGTATTTGGAGAAACAGTAACGGCAAGTGAGCTTGCACCGGAAGGAACCGGATATAGACAGAAAACACGTTTTGCAAAATTTTTCAATCTGCCGGAACTGATGAATCTTTTTAAGCAGGCAGCAGACATACAAACGGCAGATCAGTTGAAGCTTCCAGTGCCGGAAGCGAACGTGCAGACAGTTGTTGTTCCGCCATCGGAAATACAAAAAGAAATGGTAGCCAATCTTTCAGAACGTGCAGCTCTGGTACACAATGGAGCTGTTGATCCAACGCAGGATAACATGTTGAAGATCACATCAGATGGACGTAAGATCGGACTGGATCAGCGTCTAATGAACCCACTTTTACCAGATGATCCGGGCAGTAAAGTAAATGTATGTGTACAAAATGTGCTTCGCATTTGGGAGGAAGGAAAGGCAGGGCACTTGACTCAGTTGGTGTTCTGTGATAATAGCACACCAAAAACAGGAGCATTCAATGTGTACGATGATGTAAAAGCAAAACTTTTGGAAGCAGGTATCCCCAAAGAGGAAGTGGCATTTATTCATGATGCAGACACGGAAATCAAGAAAAAGGAACTGTTTTCAAAAGTAAGAAACGGACAGGTTCGCATCTTACTTGGAAGTACACAAAAGATGGGTGCGGGAACTAATGTTCAAGATAAATTGATTGCAGTGCATCATTTGGATGTAGGCTGGCGACCAGCAGACATGACACAAAGAAATGGAAGAATTATTCGGCAGGGAAACAGCAACCCAGTCGTACAAATTTATAATTACGTTACAGAAGGAACATTTGATGCCTACCTTTGGCAGACACTTGAAAACAAACAAAAATTCATCAGCCAAATCATGACAAGTAAATCTCCTGTGCGTTCTTGCGAGGATGTGGACGAACAGGTTTTAAGTTATGCGGAGGTAAAAGCTCTGTGTGCAGGTGATGATCGAATTAAGGAAAAAATGGATCTGGAAGTAGAGGTGGCAAGACTGAGAATGTTAAAAGCTGAGCATCAGTCAACACAATACCGACTGGAGGATCAGCTGCTAAAGACATTCCCAGAACAGATCAAAAGGAAAGAAGCAATATTACAATCGTTGAGTGCTGATATAGATACAGCCAAACAGCATCCGGCATTTGCAGAAGATACCATTTCCATTGAGCTTTTTGGAAAGACCTATACCGACAGAAAGGATGCAGCGAAAGCTCTGCTGGATGCAGGAAAGACCCGTCGAACAACGGAAACGACACATCTTGGCTCTTATCGTGGGTTTGAATTGGAAGGATATGTTAACATAATCACGTCAGAGATTCAGATTTCGGTGAAAGGAGAGCTGGGACATCCATTTGAATTATCGTCAATTGCAACATTGAATTTAACACGCTTGGATAATGTGATTCAGAAAATGCCGGAACAGATGGAACTGGAAAAGAGTAAGCTTGATGCGCTCTATCAGCAGAAGGCAGATGCAGAAAAACAATTAAAAGAGCCATTTCCACAAGAGGATCAATTAAAGGAAAAGACAAAACGTCTGGAAGAATTGGCTGCTGCATTGGATATAGACTCACATGAAAAAAAGGAAAGCTCACATCCAGATGAGGAGGTAAAGGCAAAGCAGGAAAATCAACAACGGACAAGATCCGTACCCTCTCGACAATCAAGATTTTCACGTTTCCGTCAGGAAAGAGAGGAGGTGGAAATTGAGGAAGAGATGGAGTATTGATACACTTTGATGTTAATTTAGGAGCGTGTCCGATTCGGACACGCTCCTTGCATATGACAGAAAGGAAGATAATGAAGATGAAAAGGGTATATGCGAATACATTTAAACATTATGACAGAGCAGTTTATTGCCAGACAATGGAAGGAGGGCATTTTAAGGATTTTTTAAAGTCGGAAAAAGTTAATTACATAGAGCTTCCGATACTGGATCAAGATGTTGTATATTATAAGAGAGGTCTAAAAAAAGAAGCATATGCATTGATTAAGAGCGGAGAATATGAGAATGTATATATCACAGATTCTATTCCGCTCGATATGAATTGGGATCTGTTAGTGAAGGATTGTGAAGCACAGAAGTCCGGCAAAGCACCGATGGAGATGGTTACAAAGGCAAAGCGGATCGTTGACAAAGCATGTAACGACGCAACGAAAAGCACGGATGATTTGTTTGAAGTTCCAGAGAAGCCAGATGCAGCAGCTATAAGGGTAGCACTTGCCGGAATGGGATATGGGATTGATGATTTAAAGAAGATGGATCATCACGATATTGATGATGATTTTTGGAAGAAACTTGTAACGAGAAAAGCTTATCATAAGAAATCTGAAAAGGCAGCCAGAAAACAGCCAGATGAGCAGCAGATCGAAGAAGAGGAAGAATTAGAGCGATGATGAAAGCGTGTCCGAATCGGACACGCTTTCTGCACACGAAAGAAAGGAATAGAATCAATGGAAAAAATCACAGAAGGAAAGATAAGACTAGCACAAGCATCAAAATTGCCAGCGATTCCATATAAGTTAAAGGGAACGAAGATAATTGTTTTTGACACAGAAACAACAGGAGTAACCGAAGATGATGAGATTATTCAGCTTTCGATTATTGATGGAAATGGTAAGACGTTGATAAATGAATATGTACATCCTTATTGGAAAAAGGACTGGGCAGCAGCTGCACGGGTAAATGGAATCACTCCAGAGATGGTGAAAGATGCACCATATCCGCATGATCTGATTCCTAAAGTCAAAGGCATTTTTGAAGCAGCTGATCTTCTGATTGCTTATAACAATCAGTTCGATTTATCTTTCTTGAGACGATGGGGAATTTCAGATTCTGGAAAAGAACAATATGATGTAATGCTGGAGTTTGCGCAAGAGTATGGTGAATGGAATGAGTATTTTGGAGACTATAAATGGCAAAAATTAAGTACAGCAGCGTCCTATTATGGATATAAATTTAAAGCACATGACAGTTTAGAGGATGTCCGAGCAACTTTGTATGTGTACAAGAAACTGCAAGCACAAGAGTCAGGGCTGTGATTGAAAGCGTGTCCGAATCGGACACGGAATAAAAAAGCAGTTGTCAGCGAAAAAATAGTAGAAGTGTCTTGCAAATATTTCGACATACCGATATACTAAAGATAGTAGGAGGTGTGGCAAATGCTTTTAAAAGAACTGATGAAAGAAGCCGGTTTTTCTCAGTACCGTTTGGCAGTGGAATCAGGTGTCCCACACGCAACATTGAGTGGTTTACTGACAGGAAAAACAAAGATAGAACGCTGCGAATCGGGAACGATTTATAAGCTGGCAAAAACTATAGGTGTGTCAATGGAAATCTTAGTAGAAGATGGTATTCGCAGGACAGAGAGAGAAAAATCGTATGAGTATGGTCTGCCGGGATATTTGCAGCATGATTTGGATATGTATAAGGAAGGGTTAAAGACACATTCCAATCTACTGGATTGCTATTGGGGAGAGTTATACGGAAGCATTAACAGTGCAGAAATTGATGATGGAGCAATCACAGCAGAACATGCAAACTATTTGCGTAACAAATTTTTGTGGGGGAAGGAAGATGAATAAGAAGATTGATTTTACAGACTGTAAGAAAATATATAAAGCATATAATGGTGCAAATGGAAAAAAAATAGCAGTAGAATATCAAGATACGGTCTATATGATTAAATTTCCACCATCTGGAGCAAATAAGCCCACAGAATTGTCGTATACAAACAGCTGTATTAGCGAATATATTAGCTGCCATGTATTTAATATGGTAGGGATCACGGCACAGGATACACTCTTGGGAACATATCGTATTGGGGAGAAAGAAAAAGTGGTGTGTGCATGTCGAGATTTTTCGATAGGCGAAAAAGTATTATATGATTTCTGTTCAATAAAGAATACAGTGTTAGATTCAGAGACGAATGGCTCTGGAACAGAACTGGAAGATATTATTGATACAATAGAAAAGCAAGGATATATTGAACCCAATAAATTAAAAACACATTTTTGGAATGTTTTTGTTGTTGATGCATTATTGGGGAATTTTGATCGGCATAATGGAAACTGGGGATTTTTGCAAGATATGAAAACACAGGAAATAGAAATTGCTCCTGTATATGATTGTGGAAGTTGTCTGTTGCCGCAAGCAGATGAAAAGATGATGAAAAATATTATGGAAAGTCGGGAGTTGCTTCAGGCAAGGATTTTCCAGTTCCCAACTTCTGCTATCAAAAGAAATGGAAAAAAGATAGGGTATTATGATTTCCTAATGAGCGACCACATGCCGTATGAATGCAGACGAGCTTTGAGACAGATTGTTCCTAAAATAAATATTCCGAAGATTGTTGAAATGATCAGTGACATACCGTATATTACAAAGACTCAGAAGGAATTTTATGGGTATTATCTATCAGAACGCTACAATCAAATATTGATGCCAGCTTTTCAGAGACTTGTTTCTTTGGAAAAGATGAAAAGAAAACATCAAAATAAACAGACAATGGAATATCAAGAAGAGGAAGAATTGGAGCGTTAAAGCAAACGTGTCCGAATCGGACACGGAAGAAATATTAAGTGCAGAATAGGGTATACCTTAATCTGCAAAGAAAAAACAAAAGATAAGTGTAAAAATAGAGTCTGATTTTTTAATAAATGCAGTTTGCAGGGAAAATCGAGACTCTATTTTTACACTTTTTTTAGAGGTGGGAATATGCGGATAGCTTATGTGCGTGTCAGCACGGAAGAACAGAACGAAGCCAGACAACGAGAAGCATTGAAGTTATATCATATCGAAAAATGGTATTGTGAGAAACGGTCTGCAAAAGATACAAACCGCCCACAGCTTGAATCGATGCTTGAATTTGCCAGAAGTGGGGATATCATCTATATTCACGATTTTTCCCGTTTGGCAAGAAATACGCAGGATCTATTAGAGCTGGTTCAAAGGATGCAGCAAAAAGGGATTCAATTAGTGAGTTGCCGAGAAAATGTTGATACTGAAACGGCAACTGGAAAACTGATGCTGACGATGATCGCCGCAATCAATGAGTTTGAGCGCTCTATCCTTTTGGAACGACAGAGAGAAGGAATTGCGATTGCAAAAAGAGAACATCGGTATAAGGGACGTAAGAGAATATCGAAGTCGGAGGATTTTGGACAGCTGTTTGAAAAATACCAAAAGCATGAAATTAGCAAATCTGAAATCGCAAGACAACTGAAAGTTAGTCGACCGACTGTAGATCGGCTGATCTTGGAGGAGAAGGAGAAAAGAGTATGATGGGAAAAAGAAAAATTGTGTTTATTGCAGCATTTGCATGTGTGAAATTATTGGGGTGTGTAAAAGCACAAAAAAATGTTGAAATAACGTCAACAGAATCAGAAGTGACCGAGAATACAATAGAAGGTACTACGTCATCAGGAATGCTTGAAATGGCAACTGTATCAGAGAAAGAGTATGCGCTGCAACAGCTTGAAGGTGTTCAAGTGACATTGTTGGATTCATGGACAACAGATGATCCAGAAAACTATTTTGTAAAGTATTTTTCGGAGCAGAGAAAAAATAGAGAAGAAGAAAACACAGATACATCAGCTACTACATATGTGATTCTAATGGAATATCCAGAAATGGATAATGAATGGAAATCTAGTCATTTGCCGGAGTTGTGTCCTTTAAAAGAGGATGAGACTACATATAGTTGGACGGATCAGAGTGTAAATTATTATGGAAGAAACTATGGTGGAAAATCCACTATAGTAGTTTGCACAGTTGATGAGCCATTTTCAGAAGAGAAAGTTCCAGTTCGAATCAAGGATTCTCGATTCGATGATGTATTTTTAGATAAAGAAGCATCTAAGGATCAGCAAAAGGATTTTGAGTATGCAAAAAGCGTATTCAGTGAACCAGATGCGCTAAATTATATCAAGGATCGCTGGTATGTTACTGTCAATGATTGGAAAAGTTCATCTGGTTCTGGCAACCATGAAGGAAAAGACTACAGTTACGTTAACTATACGACAGCATATGCTCCGATTTCAGTTGGACTAGATACAGTACTGACATCTGCTGATGTAACTGCAACTGTGGGATGCTCATATGATACGGATATATATTCCGTACAAATATATGTTAATGATCCTGAATACTGTGATAGCATGGATGTAGAATATGTAACCAATATCACTGAGCGGATCATTCAAGATGAAGATGCTGCAAGGCAGAAATATGGTGAGATAGACTTTGATCAGACGACAAAGGACTGGGAAGAGATAAGAAAAATGACGGTACTGAGCTGTCAAGAGCAGAAATTTTAAACAATTGGTAATTGGATGAAGGGGAATTAAGTAGTATGAAAAAATGTTTTTTTAGTGTAGACAAAAAGAAAAGACAGTATATAGAAAAATGGCTTTGTTCAGTGCCAGAGTATCAATCAAAGAAAAAAATTGTGAAAATTTTATATGCTGTTTCTATGCTTCTATTTGCTTTACATATAGGAGTGCCTACTGTTGTTTTTTCATTGGGAAAGTGCAATGCATCAGCGATAGGAGCAGGGGCAGGAGTTGGTATTGCGATAGCCTTGATTCTATTTGCATTTGCAAGACCAATTTCGGTTAAGGCAAAAAAGGACTGTGGATTGCCCTATACAGCAAGAGAACAGGAATGTTTGATTCTGTATGATGATGGTGTAGAATTTCTTTTTCATAATGCATTTAGTCGATATTCGGAAAGTATGGACGTTTATCGGATACCGATTGAAAATATAAATGCCGTGCGTTACGATCCTACATATCATATGGTAACAGTTATTGGACAAGGAGAATTGCTATCTTATGATGATTATTCCACAAGACGATTGAATCATCAAAACAGCCAGAGGAGGTTTTATAGCAATTCGCCGTATTATATTTTAAATGCATTTGATAAGGAAGATGATGTAATAGTGTTACTTAGTGGAATGGCAAGAAATAAATCTGCAAAATAATCGAAGGATTTATCCTGGCATTGAATCAACAACCGGAAGTCAATGCAAGATCCTAAAAGGATGTTGCATTGCTTACCGGAAGCAAAGGGGGAGCTGCCGAATGGCAGCGTAGGGGAATTGCAGATTCCCCTAATAAAATAAGGGATTGAAATTTTTTAGTAAGTTTGCTATGATTACATTAGCACGTTAATTCACGAAAGTAATAATGATTTAAGAAAGGGATAGGTGAAATCATGGCTAGACTTACACATTCAGATCGAATCAAAATGGAAGCTTTGCTGAATGCAGGGCATAGTGTACAAGAAGTGGCGGATCAGCTGCATGTACATCGAGCAACAGTATACCGTGAGTACAAGCGAGGAAAGTATATGCACCGGAATACAGAATATATTGAAGAAGAACGGTATAGCAGTGATTTGGGACAGAAAGCACATGACTTGTATGTAACGGGAAAGGGTCGTCCATTAAAGGTGCGTAATAATCTTCAATACATTCAGATGTTGGAACAAAAAATTTTAAAGGAAAAATTCAGTCCAGAAGCAGCTTTAAAAGCATTGCAGGAAGAAGGCTGTGAGATGCGTGTCAGTGTATGTACGGTATATCGTTATATTGATGATGGTGATATTTTTCCAACACTTACAAATAAAGATCTTCCAGTGAAGGGAAAACAGAAAAAGAAAGAGAAGCAAAAAAAGGTTCAGAAGAGAGCCAGTGCTGGTGTGAGCATCGAAAAACGTCCGTTAGAAGTTGAAACGCGAGAAGAATTTGGACATTGGGAAATGGATACCGTGAAGGGAAAGCGAGGTGTTACAAAGTCTTGTTTGCTGGTTTTGTCAGAACGCAAAACCAGAATGGAGTTAATCATCAAGATGCCGGATCAAGGGGCTGCTTCTGTAGTGGCATCACTTGATTCACTGGAACGAAAATGGGGAGATCAGTTCTCTACAGTTTTCAAAACAATCACAGTTGATAACGGTGTCGAGTTTTCTGACACCGAGGGAATAGAAAGATCGGTATTTGATAGCAAGAAGAAACGTACATCAGTGTATTACTGTCATGCGTACTCAAGCTGGGAAAGAGGCACGAATGAAAATATCAATAAGATGATTCGTCGACATATTCCCAAAGGAGCTGACTTTGACGATAAAACCGATGATGATATTATATATGTAGAAAATTGGATCAATAGCTATCCTCGAAGGCTATTCCGTTTTCAGACATCAAAAGCACTTTTCGATGCAGAAATGGAGAAACTAGGATGATTTAGTTGGGCTTGGCAGTGTATCAAACCGATATTAACTGCCGAGCCTATAAAAACTGCCGTCAGAGTCAAATTTTTTTCAAAAAAATGTCGCGAAACTATTGACAACTAAGGCGGTAAGTTTTATAATGAACGCGAAAGGACAAAATCCTAGCGCATTCCAAATATAGTAAGAATAAAAAGCGTTAAGGAAAAAATCCTTAGCGTTTTTTGTTTTGCAGAAAAATAAAAAAGAAAGGGGATTTGTACCGATGAGAAAAAAAGCTAAATCCATTACATGGAAAGATCGTCAGCGAATTGAACTGCTACTAAAGGTTGAATTGCCAGTTACTCAGATCGCAGCAGACATTGGAGTAACACGAGGGGCTATCTATCAAGAAATTACAAGAGGCGGTCAGCCATATAGTGCTGATCTCGCACAGAAAAATGTGGGGGCATAAACATATGATAATCCGGCAAGTATCTATAGAGTTGAACGAAAAACAATACGAGAAATTATGTCAAGTGGCAGCCAGTGCTGGAAAGACTGTGAGAAAAGTATTGCAGACATTTGCCGAAGAATTGCCAGAAAACGAATCGCTTCAAGACTGGCTTGGGCAAAAGCAGGAAAGAAACTTCCTTGCATACCTGTCAGAAAAAGGAAAGCTTGAATTGATGACATCATTGATCGAAAGAACGGTATCCTATCAAGCAAACCTTTCAGAAGCTTACGCAAAGGGAAAAAGTAGAGCAGTTTCGATTGCTGAAGAAAAGCTGAAGACAAGTTGGCAACTAATTCAAGGGGAGTACATCCAATATAAGCAAGAAAATGAGGAAGCAAAACCTCTCATTGATGAGTTGCAAACGGTAAGAAATTGGAAGCTACATGGAAAATTATGAGAGACGATCAGCAATATAGTGCCGATCAAGCTCAGAAAAGTAAGGAATGGAAATCATGGAAAACAAAGAAGTAAAGCGTTTCAAAAGACTGAAATATGCAGACAGGATAAAAATCGAGGAACTTTTAAATCAAGATTACTCGAAAGATGAAATTGCAAATCAGTTGCATGTGCATCGAGCAACGATTTATCGCGAGATCGCAAGGACTGGAGAGCCATATAGTGCGGAGGAAGCACAGCGTAGATTGACAGGAGAGTAACAAATGGAAGAACAAATTATTACAGTACACATTCCGAAGGATCAATACCGCAAATTTGCTCAAATAGCATGGCAGGTCAATGTGCCAATGCAAACGATCCTTTCACAGTTTGTGGCAGATTTTACAAGTGATAGATGGGGAACTGCTGAAGGAACCATGGCAAAAGATTGGTTCGGGAATCATTGGTGGAGCAATTTTGAACGAGAGGATTTTTTGGGTTGGTTAGCTCAAAGTAATCAGTTAAACGAGGTATTGGAAACACAGCAAAAGCTAGACAACTGCAAAAAAGAAATCACAACTTTGCAAAAGGAACTAGAAACTGGCTATATGGAGGCAGGAGGAGTTTTTTACAATTGGAAGACTGTGATTTCGGCAGATTTGACTCCTAGATACAAAACAAGAAACGAATGGGAAGCGGATCAAAAAGAACGCATTCGAGAGCAAAAAGTAATCAAGGCAGAACAAGAAAGCGTGATTCTTGACTTCTGGAGTCGGTATCAAGACTACAGAAAGGCGGAAGATGAAAATGAAACAGAAGAGGAAGAGTCTTTAAAAGAGGAACTAAAAAAGCTCCGCCAATGGCGAAAGCAAGTGCATTGGGACTAGACAAAGGGAGCAGTAACTAAAGGCAAATTGCAATAACTATCAAATTAACAAAGGAGCAGACGAAAAATTATGAAGACAATTGCATTTTATAATAATAAGGGTGGCGTGGGAAAAACTACACTGGCTGCCAATGTAGGCTATAACTTATCAACTATGGGATACCGTGTATTGCTGGTAGATTGTGATCCGCAGGGCAACTTATCATCCTTTTTTTGTCGGTACGACCTTACCAAAAAGGGTTTGATGCAGGCATTGGGTGGACAGCCGCGTTGTATCTATCGTACAGCATACAGAGGACTAGATATTTTGCCGGGTAACATCTACAGTGAGGCACTTACACCACAGCCACAAACCATGGCAACATTGTTGCAGGGATACGCAGCACATTATGATTATTGCATCTTGGATTGTGCGCCAGCATTTTCGCGACTGACGGAGTCAGCCGTGCAAGCATCCGATCAGGTTATTATCCCGATCAAGTTGGATAATTTTTCAATCGAGGGCATCGACACAACAATGTCAAAACTTGCAGATCCATCGACAGCGCATGTTGTGATTAACGCATTTGCGCCATCAAGAGCAGCTAAGGATTTTTTGACAAAGCTGGTACAGACATATGATTATCCGCTCTGCGAAACACTGGTGCGCTACTCAACTGTAGTAGATGCGGCTAACTATCGCAAAAAACCGCTAGCAAAGAAAGCAAAATTCCATTGGGTCACGGCGGATATGATGGATCTAACAGAGGAGGTATGCGGATATGGCATCGCTAACTGATACACTTACAGGATTGAAAAACAAGCCGGAAGCTTCTGGCTCAACACAGCAGCGTTATCCAGTGCAATATATCAATTATGCTTGTCTTGAGGCATCTGCATATAACTTTTATCCAATGTCGGAGATTGAGGATCTAGCAGATGCGATTGAGCTTGCAGGAGGCATTCTACAACCCCTTCTGGTGCGCAGAAAGGCACCGGGACACTATGAAATTATCGCTGGGCATCGTCGCTGGACTGCCACAAAGTATCTGGTAGAGCAGGGACGTACACAGTATGCAATGCTTCCATGCCATGTGCAGGATGGAGACGAATTGGTAGCAAAGATCAATTTAATTGTAACGAACTCTCAGCGTGAGAAAACACCATACGTTAAAATGCAGGAAATTACGGAGCTGGAGCAATTATTGCAAGAGTTAGCATCAGGATCAGAAGAGGAGAAAGCAAAATTTGCGCGAATAACAGGCGTGAAACTTGGTGCAGGAGAAACGGTTACAGCGAGGGTACTTCGCAAATTGGTCGCTAAAAAAGCTGGGTTATCAGAAACAAATGTTGCCAGATTAAAGCATATTAACCAGAACCTCGAACCTGCGCTAAAAGAAGCAATGGAAGCTGGAAAAATTGGCATTTCCGTAGCAAATGAACTTGCAAGTATGAAACCAGAAGAACAGCAGATGGTAGCAAAGCAGATCAACGCAGGTGAAAAGATCACGCTACAACCAAAAGAAAAAAATGTTAAGGCAAAAGAAAAGCAGGATGCAGCAGAGTCAAGAAGCGTGTCCGAATCGGACACAACGCAAAACAAACAGTCAGAAAGCCAAAAGATTGTAAAGACAGAGCAGCACGAGGAGGAGCAGCTTCCGGGGCAGATCAGCGTAGATGATTATGTTTCGGAGGGATTTGAGTTGCGTGGTACTAATAAGGAAGAGATTGATGTTGCAGTATCGGTAGATGATGTAGCAAAAAAGGAAAGTAGTACAACAACAGAAAATGATTTGATGCAGAGCTTGGCTCACGACTATCTGACATTGTATGAGCGAGAAGATGGCAGCGAGACAGAATGGCAAGCTATGCATAAGCAGCTGGCAGACTACTTTGCAAGTCTACTCAAAGGATAAGCAGAAGTGGGGAAAGGGGAAACTATGCTCACAACCGAGGAAATAACGGAAATGTTGATGCATCACGATGAGCTGCTGGAGATGTATCGGATGCAGATCAACGAATTAACAAAAGAGTATGATGCAGAGAATGATCTAATCGAAATGACACAACTGCATAGCCCCCAATACGGCATTGTTGGCAAAAGTAGTAATCAGATGAATCTCGATCAAGTATATCAGAAAGTTGAAAAGCAGCGTAAGGAATATCAAGAAGCAATTTGTTCCGAACTCCAAAGAGTACTGGAACTATACAATCAGGTGCAGCAGATTCATCTGTGCTACTTGCATTTGCCACAAAAACAAAAAAGTGTTTTAAGAGAGCTGTATATTAACCGCAAGTTTTACAAAGAAATTGAGCGCCCAGGCTTGTCGGAGCGAACGATCCATCGCTTGAGAAAGCAAGGATTAGAAACAATTAAGGCATGGTATGAATCTAATCGCTTTGACAGTACAACGGCTCAAAAAGCAAAATAAAAGGAAAGGAGTGATAAACAAATGAGAAAGATCCGCGCAGGCATTGTGAAGAAATTGGAGGGAGCAAAGTTGACGAACTCTGAATTAAGCATTTTTCTATATTTGTGCCAATATCAAACCGATATTGGCACAGTATCAGGTATATACTATAAAGATATTTGTGCTGCGCTGGATCTATCATATCAGACTTTTTATTCGGGGTTGTATAAGTTGCGTGACTGTGGCTTAATCACCTTATGGAAAGCAGATCACATTGATTGGGATATACAGATCGTAGGTAATGACTGTAGCAATATCGAAGAAGTAAAAAAAGAAGGCTATCTGTCTGTTGCAGATGGTCTATTCGCGTCAAAAAAATTCCAAAAATTGAAAGTAAATGAAAAAATTATGGCAATGCGCTTGCTGATCTATTGCAGATCCGGGCAAAGAACATATAAAGAAGCGAAACAAAACTTCCGAAAGAAGATGACACAGCTTCTTGGATGTAAGCTTCGTGCCTTGAAAGAGTATCTTACAGCACTTAAAGCATTGTTTTACATCGGCATCAAGGATGGAATGTATCTCATCACTATCCGCCGAGAGATTGCGGACCGAGACTGGAGAGCCGCTAAAGATACAGAGTTGGAGTATGGACAACAAGTACATGCAGCTTGTAACCGCAAAAAAATCAAAGAAGATGAGCAGGCAAAGAAGGATACAGCAGAGCTAGCAAAGCAGTATCGTAAAGATATTAAAGCCATGCAGGAAGCAGGTACATTACCTTCGGATTTATTTGGGTACTTGATTGGTAAGGCAGTAAAAGAGGGCGGAATGACTGGCAAACTGAATCCTAAATACATACACAAGATCTTACGACTGGAAATCGCAAATTTTTACAAGAAAGGTTAGACGATATGATGCCAGTGATGTAAGGTAAAAAGAATATAGGCTTAAATAGGCTGCCTGAATGAAGACAGTCTTTTTTGCGTACAGTAAAATATAGATTTAAAGAAATATTATAAAGAAAGAGGAGACGTAGTGGATGCAGTTCAATCTCGAAGGGGGAAAGGGCTGCATTTAGGCAAAAAAGTCATTCTAATTTTGGGGTACATTTTCAGAAACCATTCTAATTTTGCGCATTAAAAAAAATAACCATTCTAATTTCATGGTTAAATGTGGATAACTTTATTCTAATGTTGCACCTTTTAAAATTTAAAGAATATAAGTAAAATCAAGGCTTTTAAGCTGAGAGGCTACAGTGTATATTTATTCCTTTTTTCTTTATCCTTCCTTTCCTATAGAAAGAAAATTATACCTATTGCAATTAAGCGCTTAGGCTATGCCTAGCATATTAGAAAAAAACTTCCTGTGGCTTCGAGGAAGGTTAAAACGAAATCGAAAAATAAATGAGAAAAGCAAGTTGGATAAAGATCAACCCGGATAAAAAAGAAAAGCGGAAGTCTTGATCCCGCAAGCGGGAAAATAAAATTTAACAAGGAATAAAAAAGCGGAAAAATTTACATATTGGATTTTGAAAAAATAAAAATTATATCACATACAAATACCAAAGTCAATAGTTTGGCAGGATTGGCAGAAAAAGGCATTTTTTGGCAGTTCGTGGCAGGATTTTGTACTTGATGGCAGGAAATAGTTGTTGTATAGTATAATTGCATTAAGTGGATGCGAACCAAAGCGGGTGAAGGAGCATTGTCGGAAACGACAGTGCTTTTTCCAGCTTTGGTGAAAATGTCTCTTGACAACGTGAGGCTTATAAGCTACACTATGGTTAGGAGGGATTGTCATGGAAGAAAATGAAATTTTTGTAGAAGAGCTAATTGAACGGCTAATGGAATATTACAGCAGGATTAGGAAAGAAAGTGGTGTCAGTCAATCTGAACTGGAGAGAATCACGGGTATGTCTCGATCAGCGATTAATCGCTATGAAAAGGGAAAGCTGATGCCAACTGTCCGAGCAATGAATAAGCTGTTAGTGCCAGTAGGATACCGATTAGCAATCGTACCGCTGGAAGAAGATAAGGAGGAGCAGGATGAGGAAAACATTGATTTGTAGTCTAATTGGTTTGGTTGGATGTACATGGATGGCAGGATGCCAGGATAAACCAGATGGCGCACAGACCATTATCATAGAGTTAGCTGATCCATCGGATCAGGTAGAAGAAACGAAGGAAGAACTGTCAGAGGAAAGCATATCTGAATCAGATACAGAGATGCAGACAGGTGAAACACAGTCGGAGGAAATGCCAGAAATCATTGGTTTTGAAGAAAACGTAGAATTTGCGTACAAGCAGGTTAGTTCGAATGATCCGATTATCGGTTTGTTGTTGGAAAATGTGATCCCTGATGTGCAGGTAAAGGACTTCGAGATCACAGACGCGCAGGCATATCAAAATGGGGAAAGAGTTACTCCAACAGGGGAGATTACATTTACTTTGAATGTTGAACCGGATGCAAGCGTCATACTGTATCGTTTAAATGCAGATGGTGAGTTGGTTTCAGAAGCGTTGGAAGTAACTGATGGAGCAGTATCCTATGAATCGACAGGATGTGGAAGATGGTTGATTTTGGATACGCTTTTGGAGCAGGAAACAGAGAGTGTGTCCGAATCGGACACGGAAGGATGAGTGAAAAATGGCAGCATTAAAAAATAAACTGGGAATTACTAATTCTACAGAATTGGCGAGAGAAGAGGAGCGAATCAGTAAAAGAAAAGCAGCAGAGATGTTTGAAAGTGGAATGCTTGATGAAATGATTCCCGGAAGTTATAGAGCATTGCAGGCAATTCACAATCAGCTATTTTGTGATGTTTATGAATTTGCAGGTCAAACTAGAACAGTTAATATTGCAAAAGGAAATTTTCGATTTGCACCAGTCATGTATTTGGATGCAGCATTGAAAAATGTTGAGAAAATGCCACAGTCTACATTTGATGAGATTGTGGAAAAGTATGTTGAAATGAATATTGCGCATCCGTTTCGAGAGGGGAATGGACGAAGTACCCGTATTTGGCTGGATCAAATTTTAAAAAAGGAGCTTGGAAAAGTCGTTGATTGGAGCAAAGTTGATAAAGACGATTATCTTCTGGCAATGGAGAGAAGCCCTATTAAAGATATAGAGATAAAGGTGATTCTTCAAAATGCATTAACTGACCAAATTGATGATCGAGAGATGTTTATGAAGGGTGTTGACCATAGTTATGAATATGAAGGCTATCATAGCTATAGAACTGAAGATCTTATCAAGAATACACGGAATAAAAGCAAAAAAACGGTTAGTAAAAATGTCATAGAAAAACAGGAAGAGGAGGAGCAAGATGAAGAAATTGAACGATAAAAAAATTAGTGTTTTAGCAGCTACAGCATTGACAGTATCTCTTGTGATGCCTACTGTACAGATGATTCCGGCAGAAGAAACGGAAGTGTTAGATCAATATATGATTATTGAACTAGAACCGCTTGCTAAGCTGGAAGTAGATGTGCAGCAGACAGAAAACTCTTCTGAGGAGCAGTCAACAGAAGAGTTTTCAGAAGTTGTGTCCGATTCGGACACAGTATTGTTTGCATTAAATGATTTTATAGGGGACGATTATAGCATAACAGGAATTAGCATGGATGAGCCAATCATTGCACAGTTGCTGTCACAGACTACTGACTATCAGGACTATGATTCGATTGCCTTGTATGATCTTATTTCGAATCAGCAGTCAGCTGATTCGCTGTATGACTTTAATTTGCAGATTCCAGAGGATGCCGATGTTACATTGTATCAGACAATAGATGGTCAGCTGCAAAAGGATACGTTAGATGTAGCATATGCAGCTGAGGAGTATAACCGTCTGCCACTAATCAGCTATCAGTCAGAGACAAATCATTGGTTAGTACTGCACTTGGGAAGTAATCAGGATAAGCAGGGTGTGTCCGAATCGGACACAGAAGATGCAGTCAGAGAAACAGAAAGTGCCGCAGAGTCACTCGAAGGGAAAACAGAGTCGGAGATAGATGAAAGTCCATCTGCGAGTGAGGATGTAAAGAAACATTCTGCATCGAAAACGGAATCAGAGACAACAAAGTCAAGTCAGCAGACAACAAAAGAAACGGAAAGTACTAAAGCACCGGAGACTAAGCCAACTATACCGACTACGGTTGCTCCGACAACAAGTACACCAACGACAAGCCCGAGTACGACAGCACCGACCAAAACGCCAGAAACACAGCCGCAGACAACGGCTCATACACACGCTTGGGTGCCAGTAACAAAGGTAGTCCATCATGATGCAACGTATAAAACTGTGTGGGTTCAGGACTCCGCAGCATGGGATGAAACAGTGATCACGAAGGCAGCATGGGATGAGCAGGTATTAGTTCAGGACGCATATGATGAAAATGTGATGATTTCAGATGCGTATGATGAACCGGTTTATGCATGGGTCGAAGTTTGCAATGCGTGTGGTCATAAGTTTTTAGATCCTAATGAGGATATTGATGTTCATATGGGTGCTGGCTGTTGGTCAAGCTGGCATGGAGAATGGATGCAGGTTGGAACAACTCATCATGATGCTGTTTACCAAACAGTTCATCATGAGGCAACATATCAAACAGTCCATCACGAGGCAGAGACAACAATCGTCCATCATGATGCAACAGGTCACAACGAACAGACAGTGGATCAGGCAGCATGGGATGAGACAGTAATTACTGGTTATACATGTTCTGTCTGCGGAGCAGCAAAAGAAAAGTAAATATCAATAAATAAGTAACAATACATAAGAAAAAGCATCTGCATAATTTCTGAAAATAACAGGATTTATAGTTGGTGCTTTTTTCATGCTTTTTTTTACATTGTGTCCGATTTGGACACGCGAGAAAACACAGAATACTGTGGAAAGGTTGTGGCAGAAATGCCATGACCTTTTTTCGTGGAAGAAACAGAAAGGAAAACAGTTATGGATCGTCTAAGAGGACCGCCTGTTTTAAATGCAGGCAATAAGCAACAAACAGATCCTGTCAGATTTTCTGACAGGATTTCCCACAAGAAAGGCATGACGATGAATTTAAAAAATAAAAAAGGAAAGAGACTGACTTCTACACTGATGGCAGTACTTATGAGTGTATCTACAACGCTGACGCCAGTTAATTCCATAGCATCTGAAATGGAAACTTCGTCAATGGCGGTTGAAAGCATAACGGAAGAAACCACAGCTGAGACAGAAGTGCAGACTACAGTGGAGACAACAGCGAGCAGTGAAGCACAGACATCAACATCAGCATCCGAAACGCAGGCAATCACCGAAGAAACGACAGCAGAAACAGATCAGCTAGAGACGGAAAGTTCTGTTGCAGAAGAAGTACAGTCATCTGGAGAGAGCGCAGAAGAAACATCTGCAAATGAAACACGCGGACCGGATGAAACACAGGAAAACGAAACAACAGCTGAATCTGAAAGTGAAACAGAAGAAGTGACTGAAACAGAGACGGTTGAAGAAACTTCAAGCGAAGAGCCGACAATCGACCTGTCTAATGCAACAAGGGAAGATATTCTTTCCTACATTGAGGCAATCGGCGGCGATGAGAGCGATGCTTTCTATTCCTTTATCGGCAGTCTTGGAGAGGATGACTATCAGCTTGTATGGATGGCACAGTACGGAGCACAAGAGGATCAGCTGTTAGAGAACTTTGGCTTTGACTATGACGGTTCAAGCGATCTGGATGTTGCAAAGTATATCCACAAGCTGTCCGAGGATGAGCTGGCTGACTTTACGGAATCCATGACATTCGAACAGTACAAAAGATATCTTTCCATCAGGGAAATGATGGCAGAAATGGATGAGAAGGATTTCTCAGATGTCATTGATTATGAAGAGTTTACCGCAGACCGTACATGGGATTATGCAAGCTATGATGTGTTTGCAGAAAGCTTAACCGGCGTATCATTACAGAGAACCGAGCAGACAATGCAGTTTTATAACACCTATGTCGATCCGTCTAAGGTTCAGGCAGGTGTTACCACCATTGACGGACTGCTTGACTCTAATGCAGATTGGTATTCCAATGATTATATTTTAAGTCTGAATCCGGAAATGTTTAAAGAGACAGTTCCTGTTTATTATGGTTCTGACGGAAATTATTATGTTGTATCTACCGTTCCAATGCTGAATGGGATAGAGTCTGCTGACTATCAGCCGGCAACTAACTTTTATAATGACAGCGTAGTGGCAGAAGCCTTTACGGATATT